>ERZ802824.190-NODE-190-length-32496-cov-18.3547_pt1 | contig 32496 bp, 33 predicted proteins | sample MGYA00345650_ERZ802824 | MGnify/ENA primary metagenome ERZ802824 (study PRJEB30503, sample SAMEA104212361) | marine metagenome | biome: Westerlies Biome; feature: [SRF] surface water layer (ENVO:00010504) within the epipelagic zone...; material: water... | reverse complement strand
CGATCCACGCTGCTTCAAGCTGTCATTGTAAGACGACCAATTCTTGGTCTTGTACGTCGTATGGGCCCAACTGCTCATCTCACTCAACTATCACGCTGGATTCATACAGTGAATCCCATCAGCCTATTTATGCAACAAAGCAGGGTCCGAATTTGCAGATTTCGCCGGAAAATTACAATGATAGAAAATTTGTTGAAATAAATTTCAATAGGTGTAACAGTTTACATATTGGGTGGGTGTGACCGAATCTGATGATAAAAACCGTTAAATATGATGAAGAATTGAGCCTCTCAACCCGGGCAGCTTGGCTGCACTATGGCGGAGGTTTGTCCCAAACAGACGTGGCAAAGCGGCTAGGTGTTACCAAGATCAAGGCCCATCGGTTAATTAATCGTGCCAATCAAGACGGAATTGTTAAGGTCAGTTTTGATGGAAAAATTGCCGAATGTGCAGCGCTCGAAATGCAGTTGAGTAATCTCCACAGGCTTTCATATTGCGAAGTTGTCCCGGATTTGGACGAAGTTGGGTTGCCACTCCGCGCTCTTGGCATCGCAGGCGCACATTTTCTTAGCCGGGAAATCGAGGGCGGCGCGAACGATGTTATTGGAGTTGGCAATGGTCGGACGCTTGCTTCATGCGTCCGTGAGATGAGAAGAATAAACGCAGGAGACATCAAGTTTGTCTCTTTATTGGGTGGTTTGACTCGAAATTTTGCCGCCAACCCCCACGACGTGATGCATAAGCTTGCCGAGAAAACCGGTGCAGAAGCGTATTTCATGCCCGTCCCGTTTTTCGCTAACACTGCAAATGATCGCAACGTTATGTTACAGCAACGCGGGGTGCCAGAAGTCAACAAAATGGCCGCCGCCTCTTCGTTGAAATTTGTGGGTATCGGCACTGTGGAGATGACGGCGATGACGGTCACCGCGGGCGTGCTTCCGCAAAGCGCCATGCAAGAGGTCCGCGATCAAGGGGGTGTCGGAGAACTCATTGGTCATTTCTTTGATGAGCGGGGGGCACTCGTTCAAACTGAGCTGTCGGATCGCACGCTTTCAGTGCACTTGGAATCTTTGAAAACAAGCAGAATTGTCGCCGTGGGAGGCGGTGATGAGAAGATTCGAGCCATCGGATCTATACTAAGAAGTGGCCTACTTGATGGCCTCGTTACGGACGAGCGTACTGCTAAAGCGCTCATAAACTAAACAATCCAAGGGAGGATGAAAATGTACTTAAAAGAAAAACAGCTAGCTCAATCCTACATAGCGGGAAAGGTCAGCAGACGCTCCATGCTGCGCGGAATGGCATCTATGGGTGTCACGGCAGCAGCAGCTGGGGTGCTGGTTAACGCCGCCGCCACACAGGCTTTGGCCCAAAATGGTTTTGACTGGCAGAAGCACGCGGGTACCACCGTGAAGCTTCTTTTAAACCAACACCCCTATGCCGACGCAATGATTGCTAACATTGATAACTTCAAAGAGCTCACCGGCATGGACGTGCAATACGACATTTTCCCAGAGGATGTTTATTTCGATAAAGTGACTGCAGCACTTTCATCAGGCTCCAGTGAATATGATGCCTTCATGACAGGGGCATATATGACATGGACATACGGGCCTGCTGGTTGGATTGATGACCTCAACGAATATATCGGCGATTCGTCCAAGACCAATCCAGATTACAATTGGGAAGATATGCTGGAAGGCGTCCGCGATTCTTGTGCGTGGAACGGCCAGCCTGGCGGTGCGCTTGGATCAGATGATGCCAAGCAATGGTGTATTCCATGGGGCTATGAGCAGAACAACCTGACCTACAATAGTCGAATGTTCAATGAAGCAGGTTTGACGGTTCCAACCAACCTTGATGAATTGTTAGGCACAGCGTCTGAGGCAAAATCCAAACTTGACGGTGTTTACGGGATTGGTGTGCGCGGCTCGCGGTCTTGGGCAACGATCCACCCCGGTTTTCTGTCTGCTTACGCAAACTTTGGTCAGAAAGATCTAAACGTCGGCGCAGATGGAAAATTGTCAGCGGCGATGAATACAGACGTATCGCGCATGATGCATGAAAAATGGGTCAAGATGATTCAGGAAAGTGGTGCACCTGATTGGTCGACCCACACATGGTATCAAGCCGGTACTGACTTGGGCGCAGGCAAATCCGCGATGATTTTTGACGCTGATATTCTAGGCTATTTCATGAATGGTGGTGACAACGCCGAAGCGGGTAATTTGTCGTTTGCACCGTTTGCGGCAAACCCTGATGCGAACGCGCCAACGCCAAACATCTGGATTTGGTCACTTGCAATGGCGAATGCATCGAAGAAAAAGGATGCAGCATGGTACTTTATGCAGTGGGCTTCTGGGCCTGAGCATGGCCTGTTTGGTGCTACGGAAATGGATTTTGTCAATCCCGTGCGCAAATCTGTATGGGCTGATGCTGGTTTTCGTGCACGGCTAGACAAAAGCTATTCAGGTTATGTGGACATGCACGACCTGTCGGCTCCGGGTGCGAAAATCCACTTCACAGCTCAACCGTTATTCTTCGATCTGACGACGGAATGGGCAGCCACCTTGCAGAAGATGGTGGCAAACGAAGTCCCCGTGGACGAGGGTCTCGATCAACTTGCGCAGAGCGTTGACAGACAACTCAAAGAGTCAGGGCTGGGTTAACTCCCGAACCCTACCCTTCCCGTCGCCCTCAAACATTGATTGGCGGCGGGACGTTCTGCTGACATTTAAACCACCAAAAATTGTCCGTCTCCCCAAGCGGATACAAGAAAGATAAACCATGACAAGCGCAACCGCTGGGCATCAACCAAGGCGAAAGCTAAAGCTTAACAAGAAGTATCTGCCGTACCTTTTGAGCTTGCCGGCACTGTTGACTTGTATCGGAATTCTTATTCCGTTTTTCACGGCTGTGGCTTATTCTTTACAGCGCTACCGACTTTCGCAGCCTTGGGCGCGTAAATACAATTGGGGTGAAAATTACCTAAACTTCATGACGGATCCCTCTTTTTGGAACACGCTGAAAGTCTCGATGTCTTACGCGTTTGTGACCGTTGGGGTGGAATTGTTGTTTGGCCTTGGCATTGCGCTGCTTTTACACCGGCGCACGCGCTTTAATAATTTTGTGTCGATCATGTTACTCATGCCGCTGATGACGGCGCCTGCGCTTGCGGCTTTGATGTGGAAATTGATGACCAACCCTGGTTTTGGAGTGCTGAGCTATGCTGCCGAATCAATAGGGATACAGGACATGCGGTGGGCTTCTGATCCCTCAACTGCCTTATTAACGGTGGTGATCGTCGATGTGTGGGTCTATACGCCATTCATCATGATCTTGCTGCTTGCCGGCCTCAGATCCCTGCCAAGACAACCTTTTGAAGCGGCAGAGTTGGACGGGGTGCCCCGCCTGTATGTTTTCTGGCGGATTACACTTCCCATGCTGACCCCCTTTCTTTTGACTGCAACCTTATTTCGTGTGATCGAGTCGATTCAGCAGTTTGATATCATATACGCAATGACCCAAGGCGGTCCCGGTGACAGACTAACTGTGTTTCAGGTAGAGGCTTATCTGAACTTTTTCCAATCGACGAATGTTGGACGTTCGGCTGCACTCTTAATGATCCTCTGGGCGATCACCTATTTCCTGTCGAACATCTTCATCAAGAACTGGCTCCGACTGCGCGAAAAAGCGCGCGGCGACGCATAGAGGAATACCCGTAATGCAAACCACTGGCACCCTCGAGAGAGTCTTACGCGGTCTGGCGATCACGGCGATTATTTTGTTCTTTATGTTTCCAATTTTGTGGATCTTTCTAATGTCTTTCCAGACAAACGAAACGATATTACGGGTTCCTCCTTCGCTATTTTTCGATCCGACGCTGGTAAATTACAAAGCCTTGATCTCTGGTCGGTTGGAAGGCAGTACAGCGACACTCGAAATCGCTTTTATGTCGAACCTTTTCAACTCATTGTTTCTTTCCGTGACCTCAGTGACAGTGGGCCTAATTCTGGGCGTTCCGGCGGCCTATGCCTTCGCACGGCTGAAGTTCCGGGGTTCGGAAGATATCGCTTTCACGCTGCTATCGTTTAGGTTCGCACCGCCTCTGCTGGTTCTATTGCCTTTGACAATCTACTTTCAGAAGATCGGACTAGCGGATACCTATGGCGGCCTGATCTGGGTTTATCAATTGATCGTTCTGCCGCTGATCTTATGGATTGTACGTGGCTATTTCGAAGATATTCCAGCCGATATTGAATATGCATACCGCATCGCGGGTCATGGATTCTGGGCCACATTTCGTAAAATAGCGCTGCCATTAGCTGGCCCAGGTATCGCTGCTGCTGGTTTGCTGGCGTTCATCTTCGCGTGGAACAATTTTATCTTCGCGCTGGTCCTTGCCTCTGCGGACAAACAGCCCGTCACGGTGGGTGCTTTGGCTTTTATAACCGCTTCGGGCATTAACTACGGACAGATTGCTGCGGGCATTATGCTATCGATTGCGCCGACTTTTGCGCTTGCTTTATATGCACAGCGCTATCTCGTCGAAGGTTTGTCACTTGGCGCAGTGAAGGGCTAGAATATGTCGCTTGAATTAAACGAAATCAGCAAGAACTTTAAAGACGACAAAGTTCTCGATCGCGTGTCATTATATGTGCCCGAAGGTAAAACGCTTGTGCTGTTTGGGCCGTCCGGGGCAGGAAAAACAGTTCTATTACGCCTAATTTCTGGCGTGATTGAGCCGGATGAGGGGCACATCAAAATCTCTGGTATGGACGTTGATGGTGTAGAGCCGGAGGACCGAAATATTGGGATGGCATTTCAGAACTTTGCTCTGTTTCCACACATGGATGCACATGCTAACATTGCAAGTCCGCTGACTGCACAAAAAAAGGATAAGTCTGCGATCCAAGCGGGTGTGCAGGGTCTTGCCAAGCTGCTAAAGATTGACCACGTGCTCAAGCACAAACCGAAAGAGCTGTCAAATGGTCAAAAGCAAAGGACAGCTTTGGCACGCGCTCTCGCAGGTAAGCCCAAAATTCTTCTGCTTGACGACCCCTTACGGAATGTTGATGCAAAATTGCGCTTTGAAATGCGTTTGGAGTTACCCAATCTTCTTTATGAACAGAACGCGACCGTCATTTACGTGACGCAAGACTATAAAGAGGCAATGGCCTTTGGAGACCAGATTGCCGTCATTAATGGCGGAGTGATCCAGCAGATTGGCACACCGGAAGCGATTTATCTGACCCCGGCGAATGTTGAAATTGCGCGGCTGTTTGGCGATCCGGTTATCAATCTTCTCGACGTGACACTGCAGAAAGATGCTTCTGGTGTGTTTGCTTTGATTTCTGAAAAGCGGATTGACCTTGATGCAAGCTACGCCTCGGTTGTGGGCCTCGAATGTTGCCTTGGTATCCGGCCAGAATCGGTTCTCTTTGTCGATAGAGATCACAAAAGCGCCGTGCCTGTAACTGTGGAGGCTGAAACGCCGCTCAACGAGAAAACTGTTAATCTGTGCCTAACGGCACGGGGCCGAGAAATTATGGCCTCTCGCCCGTCAGGGACTCAAGGCCCAGCGGGAGGGGAAGCTTTTGTTGCCATAGAAGCAGCTTCTGCAATGATCTTTGACAAGCAGACGGGGGCGTTGATCGAAACAAACAGCACTGACATCTCGGAGAGAGGGAAAGTTACATGAACGATGTAATTTTAAATCTGGAAGCCGTTGATAAATTTTACGGTCCCATCGACCAAGGTGTGCACGCTGTCTGCAACATCTCCATGCAGGTGAGTAGCGGCGAGATTATTGCGCTTCTGGGCTCTTCGGGCTGCGGTAAGACCTCTACACTGCGGATGGTGGCGGGATTTGAGGACGTAAGTCGCGGTAAAATCAGTATCAGGGGGCGGGAAATTCACACCTTGCCTCCGATACAGCGGAACGTGGCCATGGCGTTCGAAGGTTACTCTCTTTACCCAACGGTGACTGTACGCGATAATATTGCGTTTGCACTAAAAAGGGGGAAATTACCTGCCGCCGACGTCGCGAGGAAGGTGGAGGATATTGCCGCTATGCTCGAGATTTCAGATATTTTAGATAAATACCCCTCCTCTATTTCTGGCGGCCAGCAACAACGAGCATCGCTCGGTCGGGCGCTTATTCGGGATGCTGATCTATATCTGCTCGACGAACCAATGGGACAGTTGGAACCGCAGTTGCGCACCCTGCTGCGTGGGCGGATCAAGTCGTACATAAAAGAACACGGCTTTACAGCGATTTTGGTGACGCATGATCAAACAGAGGCAAATGCTCTTGCGGATCGCATCGCTGTCATGGAAGACGGCGAGCTTCAACAATTCGCCAGCCCCGAAGCTATCAAGAAATCGCCTGCCAATTTGTTCACAGGCACGTTTGTGGGCGAACCTCCGATGAATGTCTTTCCCGCTTTGGTGAACATCTCTGAGGCGGCTGTCACGTTCAAGCTCGAAAGTGACGTTCAGTTGACCTACGCTTTAGATGCGTTTTCAACAGAGTTGCGCGCGCGCTTGGCGACGGTGGGGGAGGTTGTTCTCGGGGTGCGTCCCTATGCTGTTGAACGCAGACAAACTGGTTCACCCGCGACTGTGGTAGCCAACCAATGGCTGGGAGATCAAAGCCACATAGCTGCAAATTTTGCAGGAGGGTCAATAGTGTTGGTGGAACACGATCGCACCCACCTTGAAAAAGGTCAGAAAATATTTATCCATCTGGAGCCATCGAACATCCACATATTTAATCCGGCAACAGGGATAGCAATCAGCCATGGGGCGCGCTTAGTGGGATGAGTAAAAATCTTATTATCGGAATAGATGCAGGAACGTCAGTGATCAAATCTGTTGCTTTTGATCTAACTGGACGCCAGATAGCTGTGGCGTCTGTGCCGAACCGCTATACCACTGCAGAAGACGGATCGGCCACTCAGCCCTTAGACCAGACTTGGAACGACTGTGTCCGTTCTCTGCGTCAATTGGCTGAGGCAGTACCAAACTTAGCACATCGCGTGACAGCAGTGGCGGTTACTGGGCAAGGCGATGGGACTTGGTTGATCGATAAAGACCATCAACCCGTTGGTGACGCCTGGCTCTGGCTAGATGCACGTGCCGGACACACTGCAGAGAAATTGCGCCAGAGCAGCAATGACGAGGCTCGGTTCTTGCGCACTGGCACTGGACTGAATGCCTGTCAACAAGGTGCGCAGTTCGTTCATATGATGCAGCATCAGCCAGAGCAACTGGACCGGTCTGCCACGGCGTTTCATTGTAAAGATTGGCTTTACATGAACCTAACCGATGTCCGTGCAACCGATCCTTCCGAGGCCTGCTTTACCTTTGGCGATTACAAAACAAAGAGCTACTCTGAGGAGGTAATTGATTTTTACGGGCTGGGTAAACATGCTTCTTTAATCCCGCCGATCTGTGATGGCGCCTCCACCTATCATCCTTTGACCGAAGCTGCTGCCGCAAAAACTGGCCTGCTTCAAGGCACACCAATAGTTTTAGGGTATGTCGATGTTGTTTGTAGTGCGCTGGGAGCGGGCGCCTATGAACCAAATGCCTCTGTTGGGTGCACAATTGTGGGGACAACGGGGGTCCACATCAGTGCGATCCAATCATCAGACATCGTGCTCAATACCGAACTGAAATCTGGCTATGTCATGATGATGCCCATTGAGGGCATTGCGGCCCAATTACAAACGAATATGGCCAGCACGCTCAACCTTGATTGGGTTTTGGCCTTGGCAAGTCAGGTGGCCTCAAGCTTAAATATGAATGTTGAAAAAGATCAGCTGCTGAATTTGATAAATGGGTGGATTAAAGATGCGCCCCCTGCATCACTACTCTACCATCCGTATATCTCCGATGCCGGCGAACGAGGCCCGTTTATCGATCACACAGCACGCGCCAGCTTTGTGGGCTTGAATTCGAATCAAGGCTTCGGCGATCTGGTGCGCGGAACCATCGAAGGCTTGGGTTTCGCTGCGCGGGATTGTTATGCTGCCATTGGACAAGTTCCAAGTGAAATCCGACTGACTGGCGGCGCCGCGCAGTCCCAAGGCTTGCGCAACATTCTTTCTGCAACGCTCGGTGTTCCCGTACGGCAATCCTTGCGCGAGGAAGCAGGGGCCGCTGGGGCTGCGATGGTCGCAGCTGTTTCGGTGGGTGTTTACGATAACATGGAAAGCTGCCTGAGCGAATGGGTCTTTCCACTTTTGGGTCCGCAAGAGACGCCCGAACCTGAACTTGTCGATCTCTATAGACGGCACTTCCCAAAATATGTCGCAGCGCGCGAAGCGCTGCAACCGATTTGGCACCAATTAGCAAATAAAAAGGACAGCTGAGTATGGTTCGGGATATCGCGATTATTGGCGACCATTTTATTCTCCCAGAGATGTTTGAAAAAGAACTGCGTAAGGTGTGCCCGCATGAGGGTCTAAATTGTCGTTTGCGATTGGAGGACTGGCCTAACAGCCCCGTCAATCATGGGTATTCAGGCGATCCAGATATTTTAATCAAGGAATTCATTGGAGACTTTGATGAGGTCACAGCCTTTATTGGCAATGCTGAAGTCCTCATTATGCACCAGTCTCCAGTTACGGATGCCATGTTGCACTCTTTACCAAACTTAAGGTTTATTGCGTGTTCCCGTGGTGGGCCAGTCAATGTCGACGTTGAAGCTGCGAATAGGCGTGGGGTAAAAGTTGTACGCGCACCCGGCAGGAATGCATCGGCCGTTGCAGAGTTCACCATAGGCGCAATCCTTGCCGAGACGCGTAAGATTCGCATAGGGCATGAAACAATGCGCAAAGGCGTATGGCGTGGCGATTTGTACCGGGCGGACACAACAGGCCGCGAGCTCAATGAAATGACAGTTGGGGTTATTGGTTACGGAAAAATTGGCACCCGGTTGGTCAAAATATTGCGAGCGTTTGGATGCCGCATTCTAGTCAGTGATCCATATGTACAGCTTGATATTTCAGATCTAGAAGCCGGTGTTGAGCAAATCTGTTTGGATAGTCTTCTGGAGCAAAGCGATGTGGTCACGCTGCATCCCCGCGTGACCGAGGAAACAACGCAAATGATCAATAAAGAGACACTTTCAAAAATGAAAAGTGATGCTTTGTTGGTCAATACGGCGCGGGGACCTTTGTGCAATTATGATGATCTGTATGAGGCTCTGGTTAATGGCACCATTGGCTCTGCCATGCTAGAGACCTTTGCGATTGAACCCACACCGCCTGATTGGCCCCTTCTTCAACTCGAAAATGTGACGCTTACCCCTCACATAGCCGGCGCCTCAGTGCGCACCGCTCAATATGCCGCGCAAGTGCTGGCTGAGGATGTGAAAAATTACATTACCGGGGCCCCCCTGAACAATCTTTGTGTAGCTTAGCTAGATGTACGACAACGGCCCCAAACTTGTACTACTTAGAATGCCTCGGGAAAGCAGCCGCGCGGACGTAAATAATTTTGGCTTAACGGACCTCGAAGCCATCGCAGTTGATTTAGAGCGTCCTGTGAAAAATCACCGAATGGTTGGTACACGCTTAAATGCAATCTGCCCGAAGGGGTTTGTGGGCGATCTCGAGCTAATAGCAAGCCGGTATCATCCCAATGGGGTTCGCAGAGATTTCGGCACCCTCAGGACCACTGATACAGCCAAAATCGCTCAATCTGTTTCGAGCTATGGCTCACAAAACAAAGAGCATTTATGATGACGAATGTTGTTGATCTATTCATTATAGGCGGCGGCGTGAATGGAGCCGGCATCGCGCGTGATGCGGCAGGACGAGGCTTGTCAGTTATTCTTTGTGAAAAAGATGATCTGGCAGAAGGTACCTCCTCGAGGTCGGGCAAATTGATTCATGGCGGGTTGCGATACCTTGAATATTATGAATTCCGTCTGGTTCGCGAAGCGCTGATCGAACGAGAGGTATTGTTAAACGCGGCACCTCACATTATCTGGCCTCTGCGTTTTGTGCTGCCTCACAGCCCAAAAGACAGACCCGCATGGTTGGTGCGCTTTGGGCTGTTCATCTACGATCATCTGGGCGGTAGAAAGCGCTTGCCCGGCACACGTACCCTTGATCTTAGACGTGCCCCAGAAGGTGCATCCATCAAGTCAGAATACACCAAGGGTTTCGAGTACTCGGATTGCTGGGTGGACGACGCAAGATTGGTTGTACTTAACGCCGTTGATGCCCACGAAAAAGGCGCGGAGGTCCTGCCCCGAACTAGCTGTACATCCCTCAGGCAAGAAAAGGGCCAATGGCTTGCAACTGTCGCGGCCGAGGGCTCCGGTGAAACACGTGAAATCCGTGCAAAAGCCGTGGTCAATGCATCCGGGCCTTGGGTGAATGACGTGATCGGTCGTGTTGCTGGAACAAATTCCAACCGCTCGGTCAAGCTGGTCAAAGGCAGCCACATTATTGTGCCTAAATTCTGGGACGGACAACAGGCTTATCTTGTGCAAAATCACGATAAACGGGTTATTTTCATTAATCCTTACGAAGGTGACAAAGCTCTGATTGGGACCACTGATATAGCCTATGAAGGCGACCCAAATGATGTGTGCGTCGATCAAAGTGAAGTCACGTACCTGATCGACGCCGTAAGCCGGTATTTTAAAATTGCGCTGAAACCCGACGATGTCATCGGATCTTTTTCTGGTGTACGCCCGCTTTTTGATGACGGCAACGGCAATCCAAGCGCTGTAACACGTGACTATGTGCTTGATTTTGACCAGTCTCGCGGTGCACCAATTCTGAACATTTTTGGAGGCAAAATTACCACTTACCGAAAGCTTGCAGAGCACGCCGTGCAAAAATTGAAACCAGTCTTTCCGCAAATGGGTGGGAACTGGACCACGAATGCGCCTTTGCCTGGTGGCGATATGGTAGATGCGGATTTTGACATATTTTTAGACAAGGTGCGGGCAGATTATTATTGGTTACCAAGGGATTTATCGATGCACTACGCCCGACTTTATGGCACGCGCATAACTCATATCATTGGAAATGCCTCAACAATGAATGACCTAGGTAAACAGTATGGCCCACTTCTTTTTGAAGCCGAGCTGGTCTATTTGATGCGCCATGAGTGGGCCAGATGCTCAAAGGATGTTCTTGACAGGCGAACAAAGCACGGCCTCACTGTACGCCCAAATGAAATTTTACTCATAGATGAATGGTTCAAGGACGCGCTTCGGCATAAAGATGTCAATTTATTTTCAGATAATTATTAACCAAAGCCATAGGCGACAGATAAAAAGAGGCAGATAGCGGAAAACAAGGCGAAGAGGATGGGGGCTGTGGCTAAGAAGACTGCGCAAACGCTGCGAGGAAGTACGTCTCTGGACGTATAGGAACGCTTATTCTCAAAGAGGTGGACTGGGACTTGCTGGTGGAACTGGACGACCAGGGTCAGATATGGTCAATGATGGAGCCAAAGGGCAATCCATTAGCTTTGATCAAGAGCCGGGGCGTCGAAAGCTTACGCCGCTTGAAGCTGCGCCGGCGCTTCGAGGCCACAGCGGCTAGAGCAGCAGAAGTACAGGGTAACACTAAGGTATAGGGTGCCAAAGTACGTCAAGCCTAAGGGCAAATGCATCAGGCACTTTATGAGGATTTCGAGTGGCAACTTTCACTGTCAATTATCTCCTAGCCGTAGGTAACCCAGCGCTTCTTGAAACGGGTTCGTTAACTCGATTGCCTGCTCTAGGGGATAAAGCTTGGTAATTTGCCTGTAAGTAACTGCTTTATATTACTTATTAATACTGGAGCGGGTAGCGGGAATCGAACCCGCACCTTAAGCTTGGAAGGCTCTTATGATACCATTTCACCATACCCGCCGCTCTGTAGTTCCGATAGTTTTCAATATTTCATGCTAAAAACAAACAGTAACGTTCATCGTTGCATACCAAATCGTAGCCTCTATCAGAGCCGTGGTATAAACACGCTTTCTACGGATTTGCAAGCTGGATTTGAGGGATTTTTCACACCGATAAAATAAATGTTCCTTCAGTTTTGTCCTGTAATAAACGATCAATTTTAGCCTGCTTATTTCCTGTTCAAGAACGATTATAAATCCTGAAACACAGGCTGTAGCATCCTGACGGCAAGTCTGGAATTGTCTTGAAAATACGAAAAATTAGGTGCTTTCCGCCCATCTCATATCATTTGCTGGGTGCCGCCTCAGGTTGTTTTTTCGCGTATCCTTGGGCGTTCTTGCTGCGATTCTATCGGTTTTGAGTTGGTGGCATCATTTTTGCTTTACAGTCTATGACACATCATTTTTCCGCGAAGTGTCGTAAAATTGACTGCAGCAGGAGCTGAAGATGACCTTTCTGGAAGCCGAAAATTCATCGCCTAACCATCCTGGTCCGAAAAAGTACTTTTGGCAGCGCGTATTATGGAAAATCAACAAGATTTTTTCCGGGCCTCCTGTGTCTATTGCAAAGCACACACCCTGTCATTGTGGGCGTTTCTTTTGCGGAGAAAAGGATCATTAAGATTTTCCTCCTGTTTGCCCCAAATAAATGAAAATGGCTGAACACACCGGTTGTGAGTGTGGGCTTGGTGCGCGGCGCATGCATTTAAATGGGCCTCGAAGCCAGTAAAGTATACTTCAGCTCACTTTGTGAGTGGTATTTGAGTCGTTATCAAAGTCGCTTGGCTTTGAACCGGTCAAGCGATAGCAGAACCAAAAAACCGCAAGTTCAGGTTTGTAGATGATCTGCGTTGTGGATATATTTACAGTCGCAATAAGGGCACTCAATCCAGTTCTGCGGTTGGGGAATTTGCAGCCAGACACGCGGATGTCCCAGCGCCCCCTCGCCACCATCGCATGCAAATCGCAATTTATCCACCTGCTTTGTCTCTGGTTCTTGTGTCGTCATGGACGTATGCTCCTGTTGGCTGAACCTCTTGCCTGATAACTATGCGCAATCGCTTGGTTTGGGGCAAGTCCCATGCCGGGTTACTGTTGGGTCACCATTCGGCCCATATTGCGACCACCCATGATATGAACATGCAGATGTGGCACATCTTGCACGCCATCCGCCCCGGCGTTGGCTATCGCGCGAAATCCGTTGCCGTCCTCTCCGGGTTGGACGCCGGTCACGCGGCAGACCTCGCCGATCGCACGGGTGAAATCAAGAATTTCGGCGTCTGAGGCCGTTTGCGCAAAATGGTCATACGTGACGTATGGGCCTTTGGGGATTACCAAGACATGGATTGGTGCTTGCGGGTGAATGTCGTGAAACGCCAGGCTGTGTGCCGTTTCCAAAAGGGTGTTATTGGGGATTTCGCCACGGAGGATTTTGGCAAAAATATTCTGATTATCATAGCTATAAGACATGAGCATCCTCGTTAGAAAACAAATCTTCGGCCAGCTCATCGGCCCGTAGGGTGTGCGCAGGCAGGGCGAGAAATCGACTGAGTGTGTCCGCAGTATCGTTGATGTCAGCCTGATCGGCAATGCGATAGTGATTGTCAAAACCGGCCAGTTCAAGGATCGCTCTGTCCTGCAGGATTTTAGCACGCAAGCGGGGCAATAACCTGCGTACTGCACCTTGGGGGCTTTTCGCGGCGATAAGGTCTAGGGCTATAGCATGGTCCGTGAGATATCTATCGGTGAGTTCACAGTCGATTTGCAACAACCGCGTAGAGGGGCTTTCGGCACAAAAGTCTTTGATGAGGTCGATATCTTCTGGATCTAAACAGATCATCATCCGGTTCGCATGGGTGCTGTCGAACACCAGTCTCAGCAAGGCTTTGCGGTGCCTGTTACGCTTGCTTAAGCTGTCTTCTATACCGCCCAAATCCGGCAGGGTCACTGTCGGGTCATTGAACAGATAGGCGAAAGCATTTATGTCCGTAAGCCTATTAATCTGTGAGACCAAGCGCTGTGCCACCTGCCTTCTTTGACAGATCACCACCAGCAGTTCCCGATTTTGTCCGATTGTGCTTTGTTGTTCCCAGAACCGCGCGCCGTGTTGCTGGCCGTGTCGCTGACCGAGGCGCCCTTGAAGGGTGGTGAAATTATATACATACAGCCCGTCATGCGAAACTGGAAAATCGCGGGGAGGGCTCAGATATAATGCGGTCAGCCGTGATTTAAGACCGGTGGCGTCCGGACTGATTTTACGGGCAAACAAATACTCCTGATCACGCAACAGATCATAGTGGTCATTATAAAAACTCACTGGCAGGCCATAGACCGAAAAGATCAAAAATGTTGGGCTGCGGGTCTCAATCTGAACCGCTGGGACAAGGTGGCGTGCCAGTGTTTGGAAAAATGTCTCATCGGGAATCCAGGTGGTTTTGAAAAACCATTTTATATCCCATCGTCGACGGATAAAAACGAGGATCTTTTCGACAGTGCTTCGCCGCAGGCACCACCATTGACTGCCAATCTGCATTTGAAGATCTTTGGGAATTTCCCGTGACAAGCCAAGCCACTTTTGGAGTGCCAGCGACGTATCAAATGCCCATAATTGCTTGCGTTGATTGAAAAAATGACGATAAATCAATCTGTCTTCGCGCTGTCCCTGCTTAATCCAAGTGCTGGTAAAATAATCAAAGCTCTCAATATAATCCACGTTCCGGCGCCCGAGAAAATCATGCGCGTAGGCGGCGGGTTTGATTGGCATGCAACTTCCGGAAATCAAATAAAAATGGGTGGCATCCGGAAAGACAGCCAAACCCGTGCGCAGCATGTTCAGCGTTGCTTGAACTAAGCTCCAACCACCCCAAGCACATTTCACCCTCTTTCGGCAAAGCGCCGCATTTGGTATGTCCGCCAAGGCGTTGCGTATCTTTCGGTAAGCGGCGGTCGGGCTGCGTCTGTCAAAATGTATGGCGATATAATTGCCGGACTTTGTCAGATACCGCGCCTGCTCTATAATGGCGTCTGGGTCTTCATGGCACAGTAGAAGATAGGCAATTTTTGGCATCGGGCAATCCATTAAATGGTCACGGCGTCGGGTTGAAATGTCTCGCTAAAATGCTGTTGAATATACAGCGTCGGATTGTTTTCTTAGCCTCTTTCTGTAAACTGCATCGCATAAATAACAAAGTATATTTTACGGAGTATTTTTGGCATGGCCTATCCCGGGATCTGGATGACCGAGAGCGAAAAGCTTTTATATCGCGTCGTGCCCAAGGCGGCCTGTTCCTCAATCGGTCAGATATTGTATTACACTGAGCATGGCACATTTTTTGACGGCGATATCCATGATGCCCGGCATGGAATTCATAAATGGGCGCTCGAGCACAGCCAACCGCTGATCAGTCGCGCGGTCGAGAACCCCAACGCTTACAAGTTTTCTTGTGTACGCAACCCCTATCAACGGATCCTGTCGTCTTTTTTTGATAAAATTTGTGGTGTGCAGAGAAGCGGTGGCCGTTACCGCGACACGCTGGTGCCGTTTTTGATAAAAAACTATGATATTGAGGTTGGGGGCGAGGATGGGAAACAATCTTTTGACCAGGTCCGATCATTCCGGCGGTTTTTGTTGTTTGCCCGGGATACCATGCAATGGCATCGTCCGATGGCGCCCGATATTCACTGGTCGTCGATTGCAGATCATCTGTCGACGCTGGTGGTGAATGGGGGTCGGTTCGACAGTATTTTTTGGGTGGAACGGTTTGATAATGGCATGCAACAGGTGCTGGACAGGGTCAAGACCACACATCCAGTTGACCTCGCTGACGTGCCGCGGTTCAATCAGTCACAAGTGCACGGTCCCAAGCGCGCGCATCCGGTGGCTGACTATTTTGATGATCTGTCCATGCATCTGATGTATGAAATGTACCGGCGCGATTTTTATCTGTTCAAATACGATTATTTCGACCCCTCGAATGTGATGCCGATGGCCGAGATGGATCTTGATGAAATCCACGCCGAGTTGACCAAGTGACGACGGCTGTGGCTTGAGTTTAAAGACCAGCGGCGGCGAATAACTGGGCAATATCGGCCTCTGGGCGCGGCCCGATATGGCCGATGACCTCAGAGGCTGCGATACAGCCCATCCGGCCACAGGTTTTCAGATCTTTGCCGGTGGCGAGGCCAAACAGAAAACCGGTCGCAAACTGGTCACCGGCGCCGGTGGAATCAATCGCTCTGATTGATTTGACAGGAATATCTATCCGGTTTTCCGCGGTCATAACCGTTGCACCCGCCGCACCACGTGTGCAAACCACAAGGGCACAATCTTGCGCCGCCTGTTGGAGGGCGCTGTTCAGGTTTTCGGTCTGATACAAGGATTGCCATTCTTCATGATTGCCGATGACATAATCGAGTTCGGTGACCAGTGTGCGAAAATCAACGCGATGACGGTCGACGCAGAACGGGTCAGACAGCGAAATCCCTGCGGCCCCGCCGCCGCTTTTGCAAGCCAGCGCCGCTGTTTTGAACGCCTGTTTTCCTGCGGGCTTATCAAAAAGATAGCCCTCAAGGAATAAAATCTCTGCATCCGCGACAAGGGCTTGTGGCACATCATCGGGGCTTAAATCAGCACTGATCCCGAGGTAGGTGTTCATTGAACGTTCGCCATCTGGCGAGACGAATATCATGCTGCGAGAGGTGGGTAAATCATCGCTCGCAACTGGTGGGTTAAGAAAGTCTGTCCCGCCATCTGCTGTGGCCTCTGCATAGAAATTGCCCAGACCGTCTGCACGTACGCGGCCGATGAAACCAGTGGAAAGGCCAAGCTTTCCAAGCCCTGCAATGGTGTTGGCCACGGATCCACCGGGGGTTTGGATGCGGTTTTCCATAGCACCGTAAAGAAGCTCGCCTCGATCCCGTTCTACCAGTTGCATGATGCCTTTTTGTATGCCCATCAATTCTAAAAAGCTGTCATTGCTTTGACTGATCACATCGACGATGGCATTGCCAATGCCGACAACCTGATATGCTGACATAATTCTCAGACTCCTGATGGGGTCGCGATCAGCTTTGATCGGACGTAAATCGCTTGGTTTGTTCGCCGCAAAGATTACCGGCGCAGCAGCTATCGAGGTCTTGAGGCTGATAGTCAACACAATTGTGCCGCCAATTGAGAGCTCAAATTTTCAAGCAGCGCTTTGCACATGCGGCTTTAGCTGCTTATGTCTGTTTGGGTCGATCAGCTTTGGTTATTGTGATGTGCGTTTGCGCAAGAAACGGGTCGCAGTTTCTGGCTTTTTGCCCTATTTTTCAGCTTAAATGGATAGCCGGGGATTTCATATGCAACAGTCTGACACCGGGTATCACTATCAATTGATGCGACGGGCTATTGATATTATCGATCAGCACGATGGGGCGATAACGCTGGAAAATTTGGCGCGGGAAATGGGTATGAGTGTCGCGCATTTTCAACGGTTGTTTTCCAATTGGGTCGGGGTTTCGCCCAAGAAATATCAGCAGTATTTGGCTTTAAGCCATGCAAAAACCTTACTGAGCGCGCGCTTTACCCTGTTAGAGACAGCTTATCTTTCTGGGTTGTCGGGGACTGGGCGTTTGCATGATCTGTTTGTGCGCTGGGAGGCGATGACGCCGGGCGAGTTTGCACGCCAAGCGGATGATGTGACAATCCAATGGGGTTGGTTTGCCACGCCGTTTGGCGAGGCCCTTGCGATGGGTACGCAGCGCGGGCTGTGCGGACTGGCTTTTGTAGAAGAAATCGGTCGGGAGCAGGCGTTGAGTGATATGATGGCCCGCTGGCCCTCAGCGCGATATGTACCCTATGCCGGTGGGCGGTTGGCTCGGCAATCTGAAGGGCTTTCCGGGGAGCTGCCAGACTGGGTTGATGCGGCATTCTCGGCGCGGGGCGAGACGCCACTCAGCTTAATTGGGGCGCCTTTTCAGATCAAAGTCTGGGAGGCTTTGATGCATATTCCCAGCGGTTTTGTGACGAGCTATTCACAAATTGCCAGTGCGATTGGCCACCCCAAAGCGGTGCGCGCGGTTGGCACAGCGGTTGGGCGCAACCCGGTCAGCTGGGTGATACCGTGCCATAGGGCGCTGCGCAAATCTGGCGGGTTGGGTGGTTATCATTGGGGGCTTCGGGTAAAACGCGCAATGCTGGCCTATGAGGCGGCGCGGCAAGAGGCATAGGAGTACCTCGGTAGAGATGTCGCGCAATTAAAATCAGATCTATTGGGTGTTTGTATATTGCATCGTCGCTTCCAATTTGCCCACTATTGGGCTAATGTTCCGGCGGGCATATTTCAGTTTGACTATCGCATTAAATTTGAGGCTTCTTCACAATGAATATTAACTTACGTAACTTTGCGCTTATCCCTGTGTTATTTGCTTTATCCGCCTGTATGCAGCCGGCACGTCTGACTGGAGACGACTCGCGTGAGCATACTAAACACGGGGCGCTTATTGGGACGATGATGGGTGCGGCTGTTGGTTTGGTATCGGCCGATAATTCTGACGAACGGCCTGGTAAAGTCGTAAAGGCGGCCATTATCGGTGCGGGCTTGGGGGCATTGGCGGGCACTTTGCTGGATCGACAAGAGGCAGATTTACGCCGGGATCTGGACAATCGTGACGTGCAAATTGTCAACACAGGAGACCGTTTGATCGTGACTTTGCCTCAGGATATTTTGTTTGCGACAGATAGTACGGCGGTGCGTGCCGATCTGCGTCGTGATTTGCAGGCCCTTGCGGGCAATTTGCAGGCCTATCCCAAATCCTCTGTCAGCATCATTGGACACACGGACAATGTCGGGGACGCCAGCTATAATCGCGATCTTTCGAATCGTCGCGCCTACAGCGTGGAAAGCGTGCTGGTCGATTCTGGAATATCCAATTCGCGCATTCAGGCTTATGGCCGGGGTGAGCAAGACCCCCTTGCTTCAAACCTGACATCTGAGGGACGTGCTCAAAATCGCAGAGTTGACGTCGTGATTGTTTCGAATGCAGGGTGAGCGTGTTTGATCTTTCCATGGGATGCCTTGTGGAAGTAGGCCGGTTTTATGACACAATAATTAGTGTTGGATTTCATTCGCAACCATATACCTAGGTCTTAAAGAAGAACCTTCGGACGGGTTCGCTAAATGCGCGGATATGCCTCGAAACTCAGGTGCCTCTGGATAATTACTGTCAGATGATCACGGAGTTTTTGATCCCTCACTGAGTGGCATTTTGACGAAATGGCGCTTCAGTGGGGTACAGTGCATTGTCTCGTGTACTTACCCTTGAATATGACTGGTTAAATCTGTATGCACGGCGTGTCGAAGAGGCGCGCAGCGCTAAAGCTGAAAAAAGCTTACAGGGTCGGATATTCCGGCCCCGTTTGTTTTGATGTAAACCTAAGACCAACTTGCAAGACCGGCGGAGACAACCGCACGGCCAGAAACATAAACGAATAGGAAACCAGAGACCTCATGGCTCAAAACACATCTATGGAGGAATTCGAAGCCCTCCTGAACGAAAGCTTCGAAATAGACACACCCGAAGAGGGGTCTGTTGTCACCGGCAAAGTTATCGCGATCGAAGCGGGACAAGCCATCATCGACGTCGGCTATAAAATGGAAGGCCGCGTTGATATCAAAGAATTTGCAAATCCTGGTGAAGCGGCAGAAGTGTCGGTAGGAGACAGCGTAGAAGTCTTCTTGCGTCAGGTCGAGAACTCTAAGGGCGAAGCGGTCATTTCAAGGGAAATGGCGCGCCGTGAAGAGGCTTGGGATCGCCTTGAGAAAGCTTATTCGGACGAGGCTCGGGTCGATGGCGCAATCTTTGGCCGTGTTAAAGGCGGCTTTACAGTTGATCTTGGCGGCGCAGTTGCATTTTTGCCCGGCTCTCAGGTTGACGTGCGTCCTGTGCGGGATGCTGGCCCACTGATGGGGCTTAAGCAACCTTTCCAAATCCTTAAAATGGACCGCCGTCGTGGAAATATTGTGGTGTCGCGCCGTGCGATCCTCGAAGAGAGCCGCGCCGAGCAGCGCGCCGAAGTGATCGGCAATTTGACCGAAGGCATGTCTGTGGACGGCGTTGTCAAAAACATCACCGAATATGGTGCATTTGTCGATCTTGGCGGTGTAGACGGGCTATTGCACGTCACGGACATGGCCTGGCGCCGAATTAACCACCCGTCCGAGGTGTTGACGATCGGTGAGACGATCAAAGTGCAGGTTATCAAGATCAACAAAGAAACTCACCGTATTTCTCTGGGTATGAAACAGCTGCAAGAAGATCCATGGAACTTGGTTGCGGGCAAGTACCCACTGGAATCCGTGCACATGGGTCGGGTCACCAATATCACCGATTATGGTGCTTTTGTTGAACTGGAAGCCGGCGTCGAAGGCCTTGTACACGTCTCGGAAATGTCTTGGACCAAAAAGAACGTCCACCCTGGCAAGATCGTGTCCACCAGCCAAGAAGTTGAGGTTATGGTGCTTGAGATTGACGGCGTGAAACGGCGTGTTTCACTGGGTCTGAAACAAACCATTCGCAACCCTTGGGAAGTGTTTGCCGAGACCCATCCCGAAGGAACCGAAGTAGAGGGTGAAGTCAAAAATATCACCGAGTTTGGCCTTTTTGTTGGCCTTCCGGGTGATATCGATGGCATGGTTCACATGAGCGACATCAGTTGGGACGAACGTGGTGAAGACGCGATTCAGAACTTCCGCAAAGGCGACTTAGTTCAAGCCGTCGTGTCGGAAGTAGACGTTGAGAAAGAGCGCATTTCGCTATCGATTAAATCCATGGGTGGCGATAAGTTTGCCGAAGCGACTGGAAGTGTTAAGCGTGGCTCAATCGTCACGGTTAATGTGACCTCTATCGAAGATGGCGGTATTGAAGTTGAGTATGAGGGCATGAAATCCTTCATCCGACGTTCCGACCTGTCGCGTGATCGCGCAGAACAGCGTCCGGACCGTTTCTCGGTAGGGGACAAGCTGGATGTGCGGGTCACCAATATCGACAGCAAAACGCGCCGCTTGGGTCTGTCGATTAAAGCGCGTGAAATTGCAGAAGAGAAAGAGGCCGTGGAACAGTATGGCTCGTCCGACTCGGGTGCGTCTCTTGGTGATATTCTGGGTGCAGCGCTGAAAGGCGACAACACCTAGGACGTGGTAAAATGCATTGAAAAAGCCCCGCAGAGCAGTTTGCGGGGCTTTTGTTGTTGTTGTTGCAAAAACTCTGTTTGGTTTGCGCCGTCGTGTTGTTGATTTAAAGTGTGAATTAAGATAAACAAAAATGTGACACGTCTTTGGTGTCAAATATTTGGCGCGGATGCGTGGTTTAAAATTTTCATGTTGGAATAGCGGGCGATTAAAAATATGAAAAAGAAGTGTCTTTTCGCTGCGCAGTCTTGGGGAGAAAGTCTAAATGATACGATCTGAATTGATCCAAAAATTGGCGGATGAAAACCCGCATCTTTTTCAGCGTGACGTAGAGCGTATCGTAAACACGATTTTTGATGAGATCACCGAGACTATGGCGCGAGGTGATCGCGTAGAGTTGCGGGGGTTTGGGGCCTTTTCTGTGAAAAAGCGGGATTCCAGAGTTGGGCGTAACCCGCGTACTGGGGCCTCGGTTGCAGTTGCGGAAAAGCATGTGCCGTTTTTCAAGACCGGTAAACTCCTACGGGATCGTTTAAACGGAAGATAAACCATGCGCTATTTGCGATATGGGTTTTTAGGCCTGCTTGGGATTGTTCTTATTACGGTTGCAATCGCCAACAGAGGTGTTGTGACACTCACGCTTCTGCCCGCGGAGCTAGGTGCGTTGTTCGGGCTGAATCTATCGATCCAGATACCGCTGTTCGTGGTCATTTTTAGCGGCATAGTGGCCGGCTTGTTTATCGGTTTTTGCTGGGAATGGTTGCGGGAATATAAACTGCGCGCCGAGGGCCACCGCAGTGCCCGCGAGGTCAATAAACTTCAGCGTCAAGTGCGCAAGCTTCAGGTTGAAAAATACGACGAAAAGGATGAGGTTTTGGCCCTTCTGGACCGCGCAAATTAAGGTGAGGCGAGATAGGTGATCAAAGTAAAATTCTGCGGTTTAACCACGCCTGATGCCGTGCAGGCCGCGGCCCGCGCCGGGGCGGCCTATGTTGGGTTCGTATTTTTTCCAAAATCTCCGCGCCACCTGTCGATTGAACAGGCTCGCACTCTTGCCCAAGACACCCCTGCCGGCATTGTAAAAGTTGCTTTGACAGTTAATGCGACAGACGCATTTCTGGATCAACTCACTAAAAATGTGCCCTTGGACATGCTTCAGCTACACGGCCATGAAACACCCGCACGTGTGACAGAGATCAAGGCCCGTTACGGCCTGCCAGTGATGAAAGCTGTTGGGCTGGAAAAGGCCGATGATCTGACCAAGATCAGCGATTATGCGGCGGTCTGTGATCAGCTTTTGATTGATGCAAAGCCCCCCAGACAGGGTATTTTGCCCGGTGGCAACGGTTTGGCGTTTGACTGGCGGTTGATTGCCGGCCGTGAGTGGCCGCTGCCATGGATGCTGGCTGGCGGTTTGACCCCCGAGACGGTTCCGGCTGCGGTGCAAATGACCGGCGCGCGCCAATTGGACGTCAGCTCAGGCGTTGAGACCGCACCTGGCGTGAAGGGGGCAGGCCTGATGTCGGCCTTTATGGCCGCGGCACAGTGTCACCCGATAGAGACGCCGATAGAGACGATGTGAATTTATGACTGGAAATTTCGCGCGTTGCGCCATATTTCAAGTGACACAGCAGCGATAAGGATTTCAGATGGCAGACGATCTTTTCAACAGCTTTATGAATGGTCCCGATGACAAGGGCCGTTTTGGTGATTTCGGCGGTCGTTTCGTTTCCGAGACCTTGATGCCGTTGATTCTCGAGTTGGAACAACAGTATGAAATTGCCAAGACCGACGAGACTTTCTGGGCCGAGATGCACCATCTTTGGACCCATTATGTTGGCCGGCCAAGCCCGCTATATTTTTCGGAACGGTTGACCCAGCACTTGGGCGGTGCGAAAATCTATATGAAACGCGACGAGTTGAACCACACGGGTGCGCATAAAATCAACAACGTGCTGGGACAAATTATTCTGGCGCGAAGAATGGGGAAATCGCGTATTATTGCTGAAACAGGCGCTGGGCAGCATGGCGTTGCAACCGCGACGGTCTGCGCCAAGTTTGGCCTGCAATGCGTGGTCTATATGGGCGCCCATGATGTGGAGCGTCAGGCGCCAAACGTCTTTCGGATGAAACTGCTCGGCGCTGAAGTGATTCCCGTAACCTCGGGTCGCGGTACCCTCAAAGATGCGATGAATGATGCGCTGCGCGATTGGGTGACCAATGTGCGCGATACATTTTATTGTATTGGCACCGTGGCGGGCCCGCATCCCTATCCTGCGATGGTACGTGATTTCCAAGCCATCATTGGCAAGGAAGCCAAAGAACAGATGATGGTGGCCGAAGGCCGCCTTCCCGATACGCTGATTGCAGCGATCGGTGGCGGATCAAACGCAATGGGGCTGTTTTATCCGTTTTTGGATGACAAAGAGGTTGGTATTGTCGGCGTTGAGGCCGGAGGCAAGGGTGTGAACGCCAAGATGGAACATTGCGCCTCGCTGACGGGGGGGCGCCCTGGGGTGTTGCACGGCAATCGCACCTATCTGTTACAGGATGACGACGGACAAATTCTCGAAGGTTTCAGCATCTCAGCTGGTCTGGATTATCCCGGTATTGGGCCGGAACATGCCTGGTTGCACGATATTGGCCGCGCGCAATATGTTAGCATCACCGATAAAGAGGCGCTTGAGGCGTTTCAACTGTGTTGCGAGCTGGAGGGCATTATCCCCGCACTTGAGCCAAGCCACGCCTTGGCTCATGTGATGAAAATGGCTCCGACATTACCAGCCGATCACATCATCTGCATGAATATGTGTGGGCGCGGCGATAAGGACATCTTTACGGTCGCGCAACATCTGGGCTTTGACATGGGATAGCCACCCTTGCGCTTTGTGGTGGTGGCTGGGGCGTCTAATGCGTGCCAACCGCATGTTTTTTCAGGATTTCAATCGAGACAATGTCCAACGCGCTTTTATGCGTGGCTTGGATATTGACCTTTGGAGCACAGCCTTCGTCATGGGCTTGAAGAAACCGGCTGGCGCAAAGGCACCAGGCATCACCGGGGTTCAACCCGATGAACCCGTATTCAGGCCGCGACGTCGAAAGATCATTTCCGACATATTTTGAATAGGCCAGAAATTCGGCGGTCATAATCGCGCAGACCGTATGACTTCCGTGATCTTCCGCGCAAGTATTGCAACACCCATCGCGGAAAAAACCGGTTACAGGCTGGGTTGAACAGGTCATGATCGGGTCACCGAACACGTTCACGGAAGGGTCTTTTTCAATCATAACGAAAGGTCCGTTTTCAGGGCGCAGGTCGGATGACGCTGTGGATTGTTTGGGTAAACTCAAAACAGGCTTTTATCTGTCCGTCAATGGCCAGTCTGGGCACATGGTCTGAAGTCGGCCCAGATTTTGGTCAACCACGTTTTGGCTTTATGGTGCAGGCCATCAGTTATTTGGGCGGGATCCAGTCTATCCACCGGCCGTGAAAGTCTGCTCTTCCAAGGTCAAATATGACGTTGGCAGGCCACAGCTGCAGTGTTATCGCAGCTCCTTGTTGATCACTTGCGTCGGCCTCTATCGAAAGCCAGGCAAGTGGTGTTTGCTTTGTTGCCTGTGCCCCGGCATGGGCCAAGAGTGCCCGACCTCGTGCTTGTTGTTCGGGTGGAAAATACTGCCAGGCGATGGTGTGGTAAATCAGGTGCAGGTGGCCATCGCGCGGCAGCTTCAGGCGGTGCGCGAGCCAGTCTATCGCATCACCGGTGTCAACATTAGCACTGTGGTGGGCGATCGCGGCGCGGGTGCGGGCGATGCGCTCTGGCTGATCGGGCCATTGATAGGCGATTAAGCGGGTTGCGTCCTCGGGTTTGGTTGGATCAAGCGGGTTGAGATCGACACCGCCCCGTTCGGCGATATGCGGCCAAAGCCCGGTTGGCACAGGGCCGTACCAATCTGGTGCTAAATCCAGAACCGGCTGATCGGGTCCAAAACGGTGCCCGGGCACGGTCAGCGCAAAGCGGTCAAAGCCAAGGTTCAGCCCCGCACTGGCCCCAAGTTCTGACAGAAAAATCGGCAACTTGTATTGGTGTTGTAGCCACATTGCGGCTGGAATAAGCCCTGCGCTGCGGGCGACTTCGTTGGTTTGGGGCGGATAAGTGAGCCAGTTTTCTATAAATCTGCCGTGGCGGGTCAGCGTGGTCTGGACTGCTTTGATTAGCTGATCGTCGTTGGTGTGATGGGGCGGATAGGCGCTCCGCAACTGTGCTGATTGCCCGTTCAGCACCAGCGCGTGCAGTGCGCTTGCAAGGCGCAGTGGCAGCGAGGCGCCTTTGGGCCCAATATCGCCTGGCCAAGCCTCCAAGCGTTGCGCCAGTGCGCCCTCAATGGGCCAATGTTGCGCCACAAGACGCAGCAAACGCGCCATGAAGGCAGAGCCTAGTTTATCACAATGAGAGGCCTGCTCTAAAAATGCCGCGGCCAAGCGGGTCACTTAAATTTATCCACAAGCCTTTCTAAAGCAGAACGATATTTTTGTCCAGTTTCTGCGCTTCCGGTATCAGCCTGTGAGGGATCATTTAAGATGCGGTCTTTGTGATCAGTGTTGGTCTGTGATTGCCTTTGACCGCCTTTAGCATTGGGGTGTTCTGGGCCAGTGGTTTTTTGTTTTGACTGTTTGTCCGACGGGGCCCTTTTCCCGGTCGAGGGACGCGGGGGTGACGTGCGCAGGGCCACGGCATTCATAAACCGCCCCGCGTCACCGGCGGCGAGATCGGCCGCACCATCGCACAGACCGTGCAGTAGATCCTCCAGCCATGTCTCATCTACTTTGGCAAAATCATGCAGTACATAACGTGCTACCAGATCTTTGTGTCCCGGATGGCCGATCCCCATGCGCACCCGGCGGTAAGCCTCGCCAATATGGGCGTGCATTGACCGTAATCCATTATGACCGGCATGGCCGCCACCTTGTTTGACTTTCAAGCGGCCGGGCGCCAAATCAAGCTCATCGTGGAAGACAGTGACATCCTGCGCTGTTGCTTTGTAAAATCGAGCCGCTTCGCCCACCGCTTGGCCAGACAGGTTCATAAATGTCTGCGGCTTTACCAACAGAATTTTCTCACGGCCTAAAAGGCCTTCGCTGATCTGGGCCTGAAATTTCTGTTTCCACGGTGCAAAGCCGTGGGCGCTTGCCAGACCGTCCAGCGCCATAAAGCCGATATTATGGCGGTTTTTGGCATATTTACTGCCGGGGTTACCAAGGCCTACGAAAATTTGCATCAAGGGTTACCTTTGGGTGAACGGTCTTACAGGCGTATACTAAACCTGCAATTTTTCCAAGCAATGAGCGCCCTGCCCAGTACTTGCAATAAAAAACGGGGCCTTAAAAAAGCCCCGTTTTCCATTCAAATATTACGACGCAACTTATTCTTCGTCGGCGCCTTCTTCTTCTTCGGGTTCATCATCGTCGATGCCGGCCGATTTCAAGCCCGATGGCGCTGATATATTGGCGATGACAAAGTCACGATCAATCGTGGCTTTTGATCCTGCGGGCAGCGTAATGGCTGAAATCGTGAGGGTATCGCCGATATCTTTTCCAGCCAGATCGATGGTCAATTTTTCTGGGATATCGCCTGCAGTGACCCGCAGTTCTACTTCTTGACGGACGATGGTCAAGACGCCGCCCTTCTTCATACCGGGGGCCTCGTCTTCGTTCACAAACTCAACCGGAATAAACAGGTTGACTTTTGAGCTCCGCCGCAGACGCATCAGGTCGAGGTGGGTTGGCAGATCTTTGAGAACATCGCGTTGAACGTTGCGGCAAATCACTCGCACGTCCTCTTGGCCTTCGACCTTGAGGTTGAACAAAGTCGATAAGAAGCGGCCCTGTTTCAGGCGCTTGAGCAGGACGTTAAACGGAATATTGATCGCCAGCGGATCGCTGCCGCCGCCATAAACGATACCCGGAACCAAGCCATCGCGACGTGCTTGACGAGCGGCGCCCTTGCCTGTCCCCGTGCGTTCCTGGGCGTGAAGGTCAGGAATTTCTCCAGCCATAATTTGTCTCCAATGTTAGGGCGGACATCCTCCAAGGCTGTATGTCCGCGTGAAGAGGCGCGTATAGCCCAGTCTGGCAGGCATGAAAAGCAATAAATCCCCATGCGGGGCACGGCACAGGGCCTTAAGCCCAGTCGCCTTGAAAATCTTTCGGGATTAACAATGTGTCGCGCGATAATTGTTCGAGTTGTCGGTGGCCGCAGAGCGCCATTGAGACATCGAGCTCTTTGTGAATCACCTCGAGGGCGCGGGTCACGCCGGCCTGTCCCATAGCCCCCAGCCCATAGACAAAAGAGCGCCCGATATAGGTGCCCTTTGCGCCCAGAGCGAGGGCTTTGAGCACGTCTTGACCCGAGCGGATGCCCCCGTCCATATGAACCTCTATCTGATCCCCAACGGCGTCGATGATTGCAGGCAGCGCCTTAATGGAACTCAACGCCCCATCCAATTGCCGACCGCCATGGTTCGAGACGACGATCGCGTCTGCCCCGACCTTGAGCGCCATCTGCGCATCTCTGACATCCATAATACCTTTGAGAATTACCTTCCCGTCCCATTCCTTTACGACACGGGCGACTTTTTCCCAATCGAGCGAGGGGTCGAATTGCTCAGCCGTCCAAGTCGAGAGGCTGGCGGGATCGCTCACGCCTTTGGCATGCCCGACAATATTGCCAAAAAACCGCCGTTGTGTTCCCAGCATCTGCAGGCCCCAGCCCCATTTGGTTGCCAGATTGGCCAGAGTTTTGGCCGTCAACTTGGGTGGTGCCGATAGACCATTACGAATATCTTTATGGCGCTGTCCCAATATCTGCAGATCGAGGGTCAGCATCAAGGCTGAGCAGTTAGCGGCCTTAGCCCGAGCAATCAGACGACTGTTAAAATCTGTATCTTTCAGCATGTAGAGTTGCATCCAGAACGGAGCACTGGTTTCGGCGGCAACGTCTTCGATCGAGCAAATTGACATCGTTGACAGCGTGAAGGGAACGCCAAAGTCTGCTGCGGCCTGAGCAGCTTTGATCTCACCATCTGCGGATTGCATGCCGGTCAACCCGACCGGAGCGAGCGCCACTGGCATGGCAACGCTTTCACCGATCATCGCGCTTGCAGTGCTGCGACCGCTCATATCGACTGCCACACGTTGGCGCAGACGCAACTGATCAAAATCTGTTACATTGTCGCGAAAGGTTTGCTCGGACCAACTGCCAGATTCGGCGTAATCATAGAACATCTGTGGCACCCGACGCTGATAGATGCGCTTTAGATCATCAATATTAGTGATAACCGGCATTTGGATCCTCCATTAGACATTCACAGAATAAGATGGGTAATGGTCTATCGCGGTGTGGGCAATGCATTATTTGTATGCGCTTCCAAGTAAAAGGCACTGGACCAGCCTGTCTGCGCGGTCTAAGGCTGTTTTTCGGTTGTGGCCGTGCTGGTCCGTAAAAGAAAAAAAGGGTTTTGCATGAATTTGGCGGAAGCACTGGCGGATTTGACGCAACTGGGTGATCCTGAACGCGCGGCAGGTCTGGCGGCATATCATAAGGTTCCGCGCGATTACCTTGGTATTCCCAATGTTGCGCTGAACGATTTGAGCCAGAGCTGGCGTCAGAAGCTGCCGGTTGAGACGCGGGTGGCATTGGCTGAGGCGCTGTGGAAAACCAATATTTTCGAGGCGCGGATTGCGGCCGCAAAGCTATTGACGCAGGCTCGGATCAAGCCGGACGATGCAGTCTGGGCTTTGATTTCAAAATGGGTGCCAGAGTTTGATAGCTGGGCGATTGCCGATCAGGTTTGTTTGGCGGGACAAAAGCGCTTGATCGCCGACCCGTCCCGGATCGAAAATGTTGAGGCTTGGACCGTATCTACGCATCACTGGACCCGTCGCGCGGCGATGGTGATCACTCTGCCTTGGACCAAACAAAACCACCCCAAACCGCAAGATCTTGAAATCCGGCAACGGGTATTGGGCTGGGCCGTGCGCTATGTGCGCGATGAGAACTGGATTATTCAAAAATCGGTGGCAGGATGGCTGCGAGATCTGGGCAAGCATGATCCGGAACGCGTGGAATATTTTTTGGCCAATAACGCCAAAGAAATGAAACCATTCGCCAGGAAAGAAGCGCAGAAGCATTTACCCATCAAGGAGTAGCGGGCGATGTACTACGAAGACTTTCCGGTAGGGTTTCAGTTTGAGACGGCCACGCGGCAGCTGTCACGGGCCGATATCATCGGTTTTGCCCAGTTGTGGGATCCACAGCCTTTTCATATCGATGAGGTGGCAGCACAAGCCTCCCCCTTTGGCGGAATGATCGCCAGTGGCTTTCAAACGCTGATGGTGGCTTTTAGATTAACGATTGACACCGGCTTGTTTGAGGCATGTTCTATGGGGTCCCCGGGGATGGATGCTGTGCGTTGGATGACACCGGTGCGGCCAGGCGATGGCCTAAGGGTCAGGGCTGAGGTGGTGTCGGCGCGGCTGTCCGGCTCAAAGCCAGATCGCGGCCTCGTGACGATCCGTTACGAGGTGCTCAATCAGAACGACGAGGCGGTGGCGTGCTATAGCCCGGTTCAAATTCTGCGGCGCAGGCCACTAACTGAGAGTTGATCAGGCGCTATGAGCGCCGTCTGCGAGTGATTTGACAAACGCCAAAACTTCTGGGACCGGCTTTCCGGCTGCCATCTCGGACACGATTGCCGAACCCACCACCGCACCGTCGGCAATCGCCGCAATCGCCTGTGACGCCTCGGGCGTACGAATGCCAAAGCCGACAATAACGGGTAGATCTGTCTGTGACTTGATCCGCGCCACCTCGGGGGCAACATCGGCAGCTTGCGGCGCGGCTGCGCCAGTGATGCCGGTGATTGAGACGTAATATACAAAGCCCGACGTGTTTTCGAGCACTTTAGGCAGACGTTTATCATCGGTGGTTGGAGTGGCCAAACGAATAAAGTTCAAACCAGCTTCCTGTGCGGGAACACACAGTTCATCGTCCTCTTCAGGTGGCAGGTCGACAATAATTAAGCCGTCAATCCCGGCGGTTTTGGCATCAGCCAGAAATCTATCGACCCCACGGCAATAGATCGGATTGTAATATCCCATCAGCACAATTGGTGTGGTGTCATCCGTTTCGCGGAATGCGCGGGCCATTTCGAGCGTGCGCTCAAGTGTCATGCCCGCAGACAAGGCCCGTTGGCCAGCCAATTGGATGGTCGGGCCGTCGGCCATGGGGTCGGTGAAGGGCAGGCCCAGTTCAATGATATCTACACCGGCTGCTGGCAATCCTTTGACCAAAGCCAAGGATGTATCGTAATCGGGATCACCGGCCATAACATAAGACACGAAGGCTTTTTTTCCGGCTGCGGCTAGTGCAGAAAACTTGGCGTCGATGCGGGTCATGTCAGGCTCCTTTATGTGGTCCCGACCTGATGTGACGAAAAGGGCTGCGAAAATCAATGGCTCTTGGGACAATGCCTGCCATAAAAATAAAATTTTGATGCATTTACCTTGGGAGTGGGGCCTTCGAACATCGCTGGCTTGCACTGTGAGGGAACACTGCATAGAAGCGGCGACAAGCAAAAGGAGTGGTGAGATGGGTTTTAAAATGGGAATCGTGGGCATGCCCAATGTGGGCAAGTCGACGCTGTTCAATGCGCTTACCAGAACTGCTGCGGCGCAGGCAGCGAATTTTCCGTTCTGTACCATCGAGCCAAATGTTGGCGAGGTGCCCGTTCCCGATAAACGGCTGGACAAGTTGGCAGCGATTGCCAGCTCGAAGCAGATCATTCCCACGCGCATGACCTTTGTCGATATTGCCGGTCTGGTCAAAGGGGCAAGCAAAGGTGAGGGGTTGGGCAATCAGTTTCTAGCCAATATCCGTGAAGTTGATGCGATTGCCCATGTGTTGCGTTGTTTCGAAGATGGTGACGTCACCCATGTGGATGGTCGGGTGGATCCGCTTTCTGATTCTGAGACGATTGAGACAGAGTTAATGTTGGCAGATATTGAAAGCATCGAAAAGCGCTTGCAGGGGTTGGTGCGCAAAATAAAGGGTGGTGACAAGGAAGCATCCCAGCAGGATCGTCTGTTACGCGCAGCGCTGGCTGTGTTGGAGGACGGTCAACCCGCGCGCAGCCTTACAATTGATGATGAGGACGCCAAAGCTTGGAAGCTCTTGCAATTATTGACCGCGAAACCAATCCTATATGTATGTAATGTCGACGAGGCGAATGCCGCCACCGGCAATGAATTTTCCGAAAAAGTTGCAAGAATGGCGGCTGAACAACAGGCTGGCCATGTGGTGATCAGCGCCCAGATCGAAGAAGAGATCAGCCAGTTAGATGCCGAAGAGGCCGAAATGTTCCTGTCAGAAATGGGTCTGGAAGAGGCGGGTTTGGATCGATTGATTCGCGCTGGCTATGCGCTGTTGGAACTTGAGACATATTTTACCGTTGGTCCGAAAGAGGCGCGGGCGTGGACAATTCGCAACGGGACCTTGGCGCCACAGGCCGCGGGCGTAATCCACGGTGATTTTGAGCGTGGGTTTATCCGGTCGGAAACCATTGCCTATAATGATTTCGTCACGCTTGGTGGTGAACAGCCGGCCAAAGAGGCTGGTAAAATGCGCGCGGAGGGCAAAAGCTATATTGTAAAAGACGGCGACGTCTTGCATTTTTTGTTTAACACCTGAGTTCAGCGCCTCCGGGCGCCAAAACGGTAAATTTCAAACTTATCTGCCGTTATAACGGCCGAACATCCATCTTGCGTCCGCTCCATAGGGATATGAATGGTCGCCGTATAGATCGACGCATTATTTTCATGCTTAACTTATGTCGATCCACATGTTGGTTAGCCTAAGGTATTTTGAATTCAACTGAGTGTTTTGACACGACCGCAGTGACGCATGAGACGCCATTACGGCGCCTGAAACTGCGCACTTCCGTCAACGCTAAATGTCTGAATAAATACGCAATAATATTCATAGATGCTTTGTAGGTTGTGAATTAGGCGCAAACGAACCCGTCTGCGCGCACCGGATCCAACCCCAGTAGGTTCCATTCTCAACTTAACTTAAATTCATGAATGCAGTCAGTGAATGGAGAATTCGTTTTTTGATCGTGGTGCCCATTTCCAAGGATTTCAGAATGAACGTGCGTGCTTAGAATTTATGACACTCCAATGCAGGTGACATTATAAAGACTATTTATAAATCAAAGTATATAAACAAATACATATTATTGACGTTATCAATACAGATGAATATCTTAGGTATATATATTGTAATAAATAGTTATTAATATCTCGTTTACGGGCGTCTACTCTAGTCATATGTTCGTTCGCAAA
>ERZ802824.182-NODE-182-length-33376-cov-99.7008_pt1 | contig 33376 bp, 36 predicted proteins | sample MGYA00345650_ERZ802824 | MGnify/ENA primary metagenome ERZ802824 (study PRJEB30503, sample SAMEA104212361) | marine metagenome | biome: Westerlies Biome; feature: [SRF] surface water layer (ENVO:00010504) within the epipelagic zone...; material: water... | reverse complement strand
GGCGAATGCAGGCTGCACTCATCGGCTGATGACAGACCAGTACAAAGCCCTTGAGCTTTTCAAAGGCTTAGCTAATTTTGGTCCGCTGACAGCTGTGTCACCTGTTGGTCCATATCAATCAAGTCGGACTGACCCACTTCAAGTCCTTCGGTGGGGCGATGACCATCCCCCTCGAGACCGGTTTCACTGTGGTGACCGGTCCGAATGGTTCTGGGAAGAGCAATATTCTCGATGGCGTCCTGTTTTGCCTCGGTCTGGCCAATAGCCGCGGCATGCGTGCCGATCGTTTACCCGATCTGGTCAACAGCGGCATGCTCAAGGCTGGAAAGTCAGCAGAGACCACCGTCAGCGTGCGTTTTGATCTGAGCGACTGGCAGCCAGATGCAGCAGAGGAGGGCATCGAACCTCCTGAAGATGGTCCCTGGATCCAGGCTGATGCCAATGAATGGACCGTGACCCGCAAGCTGCGTGTGATGCCTGGAGGCTCGTACAGCAGCACGTACAGCTCAGACGGGGAGCCGTGCAACCTGCAGCAGCTGCAAACCCAGCTGCGCCGATTACGCATCGATCCGGAAGGCAGCAACGTTGTGATGCAAGGCGACGTGACTCGGATTGTCTCGATGAGCAATCGGGACCGCCGCGGCCTGATTGACGAGCTGGCGGGTGTGGCACTTTTCGACACCCGAATCGAACAAAGCCGCCGCAAGCTCGACGATGTGCAAGAGCGGCAAGATCGCTGCCGCATCGTTGAGCAAGAACTGCTCACCGCGCGCCAACGACTTGAAAAGGACTGCGCGAAAGCAAGGGCCTATCAAGAGTTACGCGATCAAGTGCAGAGTGGCCGCCAGCAAGAGCTGGTGTTGGCCTTCGAAGCGGCTGAAGCAGAGCTGAAACAGCTCAAAGCCCGCCAACAACAGCTCAGCGAACAGGAGATCCGCGACAGCGCGGCGATCACCGAGAAGGAAGCAACCCTGTCTGCAGAGGCCACACGCCTCCAAACCCTTCAGGAGAGCGTTAAAGCTCTAGGCGAAGACCAACTGCTCAGCGTGCAGGCTGAATTAGCCGGTCTCGATCCCCAGAACCGCGCACTCGAACGGCAAGCCACGCAACATCAGCAAGAAGGCGAACGCTTACAAGGGCTGCGACAGAGCCTCAGCTCTCGCCGGCACCAACTTCAAGCAGACGGGGAAGGCCTCAAACAAGCCAACAACCCAGAGGTGCTTCAGGCAGCAGAGCAAGCCTGCCGCGATGCCGAAGCTGCCGTTGAAATCTCGCGTCGACGCCTCGGCGATGTCGCCGGGCGATCTGGAGCATGGCTCGATGAGCAACGCCAACGGGCAGCACGCCGCTCAGACCTACAGACCACGCTCACGCCTCTTCAGGAGGAGCAACAGCAACTGCAAGAGCGGTTGCGTCAGGACGAAGCCCGTCAAGCCGAGATACAGCTGGAACGTGACGAAGCCGGTGCCGAAGACCGTGAGGTCCAAGACCAGCTTGAACAACTGGAACAGGAGTGGCAATCGCTGCTGGAAAGCCTGCGAAGCGGCAAAGAGCAGCTTCAAGAACGTGCTGAAGCTGTAGCGGTTCAACAACGCACCCGCACCAGGCTTGAACAGGAACAGACCCGCCTGGAACGGGAAATCGCCCGTTTAGAGAGTCGACGGGAAGCCCTACAGGAAACACGAGGGACGGGAGCCTTACGCCTCTTACTGGAGGCGGGACTCGATGGAATCCATGGAGCGGTTGCCCAACTTGGCGAAGTTGAAGATCGTCATCGCCTGGCCCTAGAGGTCGCGGCCGGAGCACGCATGGCCCAGGTGGTCGTCGATGACGACAGGATTGCAGCGCGTGCCATCGACTTGCTGAAGAGCCGGCGTGCGGGCCGTTTAACGTTTTTGCCCCTCAACAAAATTCGCTCCCAGGCCGCAGGTGGTGGCGCGGCGATGGCCCGTGGCCGCCGACCGGAGGGAGGCAATGACGCCGGCCTCATCGGTCGAGCGGTGGAGTTGATTCGCTACGAGCCGATCTATGCCGACGTCTTCGGGTATGTGTTTGGCGACACTCAGGTGTTCAGCGATTTAGGCAGTGCTCGGCAACAACTCGGGCGTTTCCGAGCCGTCACCATCGAAGGCGAACTGCTTGAAAAAAGTGGCGCGATGACGGGTGGAAGCTTCAGCCAACGCAGCGGTGGGCTGAGTTTCGGGGTGAGCAGTGATAGCGATGAGGCCGAGCCCCTCCGGCAGCGGCTGCTCGAGCTCGGCGAGACCCTGGCGGCTTGCAGACGCGAAGAAAGCCGTCTGCTTCAAGCTCTCGAGCAAGAGCGTCCTCTCCTGAGACAACTGGAACAGAGGCAAGCGGCTCTGGATGCGGAGAGAACTGCGGCCAAGCGAGCCCATGGACCACTGCTGGAGCGCTGCCGCCAACGCAGTGAACGCCTCCAGAGCCTTCAATCCAACCGCACGGAACAGGAGCAGAGGCTTCAAGTTCTTAAAACCACCATCACCCCTCTGCTGGACGAACTCCAGAGAATCTCTACGGAGGAAAGAAAGGTTCAAGCCGAGGCCGATGCCGGGAACTGGCAACAACTCCAGGCCGAACTCGAACAGTCGGACAACGCCTTGGAGCAGGCCCGCCGCCATCGCGATGATCGCCTTCAGCATCAGCGTGAACGCGAACTGGCACAGACCCGAATCGGTGACCAACAACAAGCCATCGAAGAAGAAGAAAACAGTCTCCAACTAGCCGTCACAGCACTCGCTGAAGCGCATCAACGCTGGCGTGATGAACAAAAGGAGTTGCAAGAACGTCGCCAGACGTTGGAAAGCCAGCAACAAATCCTCCAAACCAAATTTGGGGAAGAGCGTCGCGCTCGCGATGCAGCAGAGGCTTCCGTGGCCGATCTGCGTCAGAACCTCCAGCAAGCCCGCTGGGAACTTGAACGCTTGCAAGAGGAGCGTCAAGCAATCCAAGAGCAACTGCGCAGCGGTGGAATCCGCTTAGAGGAGCTCAAGCCAACACTGCCTAATCCCCTTCCAGAGATCCCAGAAGAGATCCGCAATGCCGGCCTCGAGGCGCTGCAGGACCAGCTGCAGCAGCTTCTGAAACGGATGGAAGCTCTTGAACCGGTCAACATGCTGGCCCTCGAAGAATTAACGGCGCTGGAAGAAAGGCTTGGAGACCTAGGCGAACGCCTCGATGTGCTCAGCCAGGAGCGCGAGGAACTGCTGCTGAGGATTGAAACGGTGGCCACACTCCGGCAAGAGGCGTTCATGGAAGCCTTTCAAGCCGTCGATGGGCATTTTTCAGAGATCTTTGCAAGCCTGTCCGAGGGCGACGGCAAGCTGCAGCTGGACAATCCGGATGATCCCCTCGAGGGAGGGCTCACCCTGGTCGCTCACCCAAAAGGCAAAGCCGTGCGCCGTCTGGCAGCCATGTCTGGAGGGGAAAAGTCACTGACAGCACTCAGTTTTCTGTTTGCACTGCAGCGCTTCCGCCCCTCACCCTTCTATGCCCTCGACGAGGTGGACAGCTTCCTCGATGGCGTGAATGTGGAACGGCTCGCGGCGTTAATTGCCCGTCAAGCAGAACAAGCCCAATTCCTTGTCGTGAGCCACAGGCGACCGATGATTGGAGCTTCTAAGCGCACCATTGGTGTCACCCAGGCTCGTGGCGCTCACACCCAGGTTGTGGGATTACCAGATGCAGCCTGATCAACGAGCTCCCGGGCCTTGCGTCAAAATGAGTCGAATTGCACCGGCTGAGGCCTGCGTTTGAGCTCGTCCCCGTCCCCCAACGACCCACTGGCAACCGTCCCCAGCGACAGGCTGTGGCTTCGGTCGGAATTAATGGGGACCCAAGTGATCACCCGCGACTCCGGCAAACGCTTGGGTGTTGTCGGCGAAGTGGTTGTCGATATCGACCGTCGCGAAGTGGTCGCCCTCGGGTTGAGAGATAACCCGCTCACCCGTTTCTTACCGGGTCTTCCCCGTTGGATGCCCCTTGATCGCATTCGCCAGGTGGGCGATGTGATCCTTGTTGATTCCGCAGACTCGCTCAGCGAGGCCTTTTCGCCAGACCGTTACAGCCGGGTCATCAACTGCCAGGTAATCACTGAATCGGGGCAAACGCTCGGCCGCGTCTTGGGCTTCTCCTTCGATATCGAGACAGGCGAGCTCAGCACGCTTGTGATGGGAGCCGTTGGCGTCCCCCTCCTGGGGGAAGGCGTGCTCAGCACCTGGGAAATCCCTGTCGATGAAATCGTTAGCAGTGGCGCCGACCGAATCATTGTTTACGAGGGCGCCGAAGACAAACTCAAACAACTCAGCAGCGGCGTGCTGGAAAAACTGGGGGTCGGAGGGCCGAGTTGGGAGGAGCAGGAGCGGGAGCGTTACAGGGTGAACATCGTCCCGGTCGAGAACCAGCTCATTTCAGGGCAAGCGGTGGAAGAGGCACCCAGAATGCTGGAGGCCTCAGATTCACAACGCTTCGAAACGGAACGCGAACTCGAGTACGTCGAACTTGAAGATCGCCGTAGTGACAACACGCGTGAGCGTCGCTACCTCGATGAAGCGCCGATGCAGGAGCGAGGCAACTCCTATCGAGAGCCGTACCGCGAACCCGAGCGGTACAACGACCCCCCGTCTTATCGCGAGCCACAGCGATTCAGTGAGCAACAGCCCTACAACGAACCGGAGCCTTACAGGGAGACCCGCAGCTTCCATGAACCGGAGCAAGAGCGTTTTCGCGAACCCGAGCCGTTTCAGAACGAAGACCGCTACCAAGAGCCCCAGCGCTCATCAGCGCAACGTCAGGAACTTGATGCGTCTCCACGCGTCGAGCAGCGTCCAAGACCGGCTTCACGTCGTCCGATCGAACGCCCCGGCGAACCCCTGGATGTCGAACCCATCGAGCGTCGTTCTCCCCCAGACCACGAGAGCCAACCCCTTGATGATCCCTGGTAACACCAAGGATCAAACGGCTCTTTCATTCAAGGGGTGGCTTTCTTTTTGAAGGCGAGAGAAGCGCTATTGGTGCAGTAGCGCTGACCCGTGGGTGCAGGTCCATCGCTGAACACGTGCCCTAAGTGAGCATCACAACGCGAGCAGAGGATCTCGGTTCGCACCATCCCATGGCTTCGATCTTCATGGGTACGAATCGCACCCTGGGTCGCACCATTCCAGAAGCTTGGCCAGCCTGTCCCCGACTCAAACTTTGTGCTGGAGCTAAACAGGGGCGCATCACAACAGACGCAGTGATACATGCCGTCTTCCTTGTGATCCCAATAAACACCGGTAAAAGCAGCTTCAGTACCGCCCTGACGCGCCACTTGAAACTGGGTTGGGCTGAGTTGCTGCCTCCATTCTTCAGGAGTGCGTTCCACCCGATCTCCACCTGCTGCCGGCGCACTCGTCATGACTCAAACGTTTGACTGGCGCGGACGCTAGTCGGAAAGAGCCAAGGGCAAGAGTCCCTGCACCTCTTCAGCAAGGGCCCTAACGGCACCAGGTTCACCACGAAGGCCACGCAGGTCATCGCGTTGCCCCTTCAACCTTTCCGGTGTCGCAAGCCAGGACTCAGCCTCAAGGGCGATTTGCTCAGGCGTGATCGGACCCACGCGTTCAGGAACCACCATGCGACCTGCGCTGATGTTTGGCCAAGCCATAAATCCATGGTTCCGGAGACGCCAGGCGCTGAGCAACAAGCCGATCAGACGCCGCAGTCCTGGCAGACGGGCCAAGAGCCCGAGCCAACCATCCCAAGCCTGCATCACACCCAGATGCTGGGTAGGCACCAAAACGATCATCGGCACACCCAGAGCACCGAGTTCAGCCGTGTTGGCTCCCACAGTGGTGAGCGCAAGCTGGCACTGGCTCAGAGGTCCGTGGGCTGGAGGGTTTTCCTGCAAGTGAATTTCGGTGCCATTGCGCGTGATGAACCGCCTCAATCCCTCGCCGGCTCGAGCCGGTTCAATCGAGGCAATATCGGTGTCATACGAGGCAGCAATGGGATTGGAGCGACTGGCGTAACGCTCCAAGTCTTCAACGGTGGTGGTGGGTGCCACGGGCAACAAAAAGCGGCAGCCAGGGCGTTGAACCACCAAACGATCTGCGGTTTCAAGCAGAAAAGGAACACCCACACTGAGTTTGGCCGGTTTCGAACCAGGCAACAAAGCCACCCACTCACCCGATGGGAGTGGAGCCTCTTCTCTGGCTTGGCTGGAAAGATCCGCCATCAAGTCGCCCACCACACGGCAGCGGCTGCGAAAGCGTCTGGGCAGCTGATCCCGCACCGCTGGAGCCATGGCTGCGATTCGATCGTTCCAGCGCGGCCAACGCGCCACCCATTCGGCATAGGTGATGTGGCGATAGCCCAGCCGAGCTGATAACAACACACTCCAAAATTGATCCCCACCTAAAAAGACCACCACACCTCGATCTGGCCAGACCCCATATCGAGAAGGCCTCAACAGCAACAACCAAAATTGCCGGGCCAGAGTGATGCGATCGAACAAACGCCAACGGGAGGCGGCGGCGGCTTCTGTTCCGGTGGCATTGGGACAGGGGACCAAAACGAGCCGCAGGCTCAATAACGATCCAGGAGCTCTGGGCCGCATCAGTAGGCGGCGATGCAGCTGCTCTGCAAGGGGTCGAACCCAGGTCGTGAGTTCACCAGGGCCGTTGGAGACGAACACCACAGCCAGGGTTTGGTCCTTGGTGGATGACGTCACTCAGTGCCGGTGGGGCGGGGAAAGAATGATGCGGATGGCGAGACTTGAACTCGCAAGGCCAAAGCCACACGCTCCTTAGACGTGCGTGTCTACCAATTCCACCACATCCGCGTGGCGACGTTGCCGATCTGGCGCGTCGAGGGATGAGTATACCGACAGGCCTAAAAGTCCGAACCGCTGATACGATCCGCCCTGGCTCTGATGCTGCGGAATGCCCATCGGCAAGGTGCTGATCGCCAACCGCGGCGAGATCGCCCTAAGAATTTTAAGAAGTTGCCGTGAACTCGGCATCAGCACGGTTGCGGTGTACAGCACCGTGGATCGCTCTGCACTGCACGTGCAACTCGCTGATGAGGCGGTCTGCGTGGGCGAAGGCCCTAGCAACAAGAGCTACCTCAACATCCCCAACATCCTGGCGGCAGCCACCTCCCGCGGTGTAGATGCCATTCACCCCGGCTATGGGTTTTTGGCGGAAAACGACCGCTTCGCCGAGATGTGCCGCGATCACGGCATCACGTTTATCGGCCCGTCTCCCCACGCCATCCGATCGATGGGAGACAAGTCAACGGCGAAATCCACCATGCAGGCTGTTGGCGTGCCAACGGTGCCTGGTAGCGAAGGCCTCTTACCCAACCCGGAGGCAGCTGCTGAACTCGCTGCTGCCATGGGCTATCCCGTCATGATCAAGGCCACCGCTGGAGGCGGCGGCCGTGGAATGCGGCTCGTCCCCAGTCCTGATCAGTTGGTGAAGCTGTACAAAGCGGCTCAAGGAGAAGCCGATGCAGCGTTTGGGAATCCAGGGCTGTACATGGAAAAATTCATCGACCGTCCCCGGCACGTCGAAGTGCAGATCCTGGCGGACCGTCACGGCAATGTGGTTCATCTCGGCGAACGGGACTGCTCGATCCAACGACGTCATCAGAAACTTCTCGAGGAAGCACCAAGCCCGGCCCTCGACCCTGAGCTGCGTCGTCAAATGGGGGAAGCAGCGGTTGCAGCAGCGCGAAGCATCAATTACGAGGGAGCCGGAACGGTGGAATTCCTTCTGGACAGAAGTGGTGGGTTCTATTTCATGGAAATGAACACCCGCATCCAGGTCGAGCATCCCGTCACGGAAATGGTGACGGGTATCGACCTGATTGCTGAGCAGCTCCGCATCGCCGGAGGGGAGCCGATCAGCGTCCGCCAAGAAGACATTCAGATGAACGGTCATGCGATCGAGTGCCGAATCAACGCCGAAGATGCGCAGCACAATTTCCGCCCAGCCCCCGGACGCATCACAGGCTGGTTGCCGCCTGGAGGTCCTGGAGTCCGCGTCGATAGCCACGTGTATACCGGCTACGACATCCCGCCCTTTTATGACTCCCTGATTGGCAAACTGATCATCTGGGCACCCAATCGCCCTGCTGCACTCGCTCGCATGAAACGAGCTCTCAACGAGTGCGCCATCACCGGGATCCCAACAACGGTGGACTTCCATCTGCGCATGCTCGACCGCCCTGAATTCCAAAGGGGCGACGTGCACACCAAATTCGTTGAAGAGGAGATGCTCTAAATCCGCTCAACGATGGTGCCAAGTGCACTCCAAGAGTGATTTAGGCAATGGACTGGGCGCGGAGCAGCACCAAAGAGAGCAACCCCTGCTGGCCCACTAACAGTTCGCGCAGCAAACTGAGCAGCCCCACCCAGATCACGGGAGTGACATCCACGCCCCCGATGGGAGAGACAACCCGGCGGGTCAATCCCAAAATCGCCTCAGTGGGCCAGCCCACAAGGGGCCAGAAGCCTTTGGAAAGATCCACCTGGGGATACCAAGTGAGCACGATGCGCGCCAGGAATGTGAGGGTCCATGCGGCCAACAGCAAACCCAGTAGCAAGTTGAGAAGCGGAAGGATGGCGACAAGCGTTGGCGTCACAAAGCCCTAAGCAATGGAGCTGTCATCGTAGAAACTTGACCCTGATCCCTAGGATCGCAGCGAATCAGGCCTCGCTGAACGCATTCGGTCCTAACCCCCTATGACGCCTTCCCTCTCCAATTTTCTAACCAGCCTTGTTGCTGGCGTAGCGATCGTTGTGATCCCTGCTTCTATCGGGCTCTTTTTTCTCAGCCAAACCGACCAGGTTGATCGCAAACTTTAAAGACCCTTTCACGCTCCGTAGACTGAGCTCACTCGACCCGAGCTTCGGTTCAACGCAGGTCGTTATCAGAGAGCTTCACTGTGGTTAATGCCAGTCTGAATTGGGCCAGCATTGTTGGCATTGTGCTGGCTGTAGGTGGAGCACTGCTCTACTTCATGCGCAGTTTCAAGCCCGCTCTCGCCCGTGATTACGACGTGTTCTTCGCGGCGATCGGCTTGCTTTGCGGAGGAATTCTCTTCTTCCAGGGATGGCGGCTTGATCCAATTCTCCAGTTTGGCCAATTCTTGTTGGCTGGAACCACCGTGTTTTTTGCCTATGAGAGCGTGCGGCTTCGGGGAATATCAGCGGAACAGGCCAGACGCTCGGCCTATTTCGATGACGAACCTGAAGCCGCAAGCCCCGCTGGTGGTCTGCAAGGTGGTTACGACGACCCCTACGAGCGTTTCGACGAGCCCAAGCCAATTCGCCGCAGATTTGGCGGCCAAGGTCCTGATGAGGATGAGAGACCTGAACAGGATTTTTATCGCCCACGTCGCACCTCAAGAGCTGCGATCCCCGAACAGGCCGCAAGTCGGAACCGTCAGCGACCCAATCCCTCCTCAGATTGGTCAGACAGCAGCGAGCGAGATCGGCGCATGGCCCGATTCGGCCGCAGTGAAGAATCCGCACCGAGTGGCCCAAGCTTTGGAGAGCGCCGCAGCCAACGCCAGGATCAACGCAGAGGCTCCAGGCCTACCCCAGTTGCATCCTCCAGGCCTGAGCCCTCATCTCGCGCCTCTGTGCGCAGCAGTAGTGGTCTTGAAGGACAAGCTGGCATTCCTCAAGGCAGCCCTCTGCGACGAGAACCCGAAGATGCCGCCTACTCCCCAAGCACTCGTCAAGCCTCTTCCACAGCTCCGGTGAGCAGACGCAATCCCGCCCCTGGCAATCCAGCCCCTGAAACCGGTCCTGCAACGGCCAGGGACACCAACCGCACGCCTCCCCGCAGTTCCCGCCCAAGGGATAACAGCTCCCGCTTCGACGACTGATCAGTCTGAGCATTCACCCCGGTATGCCCCAACGCCTCCTCCTCGTGCTGCTCGCACTGGGAATGGTTGCCTGCGAAGGTCGCTCGACCCGAGCACCATCTGGCCTGCTTTCGCCCCAACAACAAGACCCTGCCCTCAGTGGAAACGGTCGGTTGTTAGCCGTCATAGAAGACCAAAACGGCAGGCCGACCGTCCAATTACGGAACGTTGAAGGTGGGGGCTCATTGCGATTGCGCCACCTCTCACGTCATCAGCCCCACAGCTCACCGTCCTTGAGCTGGAACGGCCGTTATTTGGCTGTGATCACCCAACGCGGCAACCAAAGACTGGTCTTAATTGAAGACCGCCTGAGCGGCAAAGCTCACCCCCTACGCTTGCCCTCTGGTCGAGATCCCGTGCAGGTCAGCCTGGCTCCTGATGCACGCAAACTCGCGATTCAAACCGCAGATCAAGGGCGTTGGCGGGTCGAAGTGATTGACCTGAGCAGATTGCTCGAGCCCGATGGACCGGGAGGCAAGCGAAGCACCACTCCAAGCGAACCAAACCGATGAAAAAGAGATGCATCACATCGGCTCTACTGCTTTGCTTCGTCGCTTTGGGGTGCAGTCAAAACGGCATCCGTCCCATGTCCCGGGTCGGGGCATCGCTACGTCGCAGCGCCGAGAGCAGGCGCCTTCCCTCGATGGGACAACGTTGGCTCGCCAGCCTGGCCAGTCGTAACGGAAGAGAGCGCGTGGAGCTGATTGACCTGAGTAACGACACACCGGTGCCACTGAATGGGATCAATCAGGCCGATTCCCAAACCATCAGCCTCAGCGTGAGTGGGGATGGTCAGAGGATCGCCCTAGTCCGCCAACGCGAAGAACGAACCGAATTAATGCTCTACCGACGCAATGCCAGCGCGTTGCAACGCCTGCCCATTAATCCGCCTGGAGTACCCCGTTCCGTAAGCCTCAATGGAAATGGCCGACTACTCGCCGTTCAGGTGAGCCGAAGAGGGCGTTGGGATGTGGACTTAATTCGACTCCCCTAATCAGGGAATCAGCCCTGCCCAATGCAAAAAGGTGTCACCACTGAGCGCCTCCGTAAGCAGCACAGCTAAAAATCCGATCATGGCGAAGCGCCCATTGATCCGCTCGGCATAGGCGCTCCAACCAAAGGCAGGCACATCTTTTGTTGTGGCACTGGTTGTGGCACTGGTCTCTAGAGCGGTCGATGCAGAGGAGGGCTCCTCAGGCGTGCGATCCATGGCTTGATCAGACTGATTCATGGTTGATAGCTACTGGCGGGGATCAGGCTCCAATCGCCATCCCCCCGCAGTTCAAGCACGTTGTCATGGAAGTGCTTGAGGGAAGGACGATGGCCAACACTAATAAAGGAGAGATCTCGATCTACGAGCAACTCATAAAGCTGCTTCTCTGTCTTCACATCAAGGGCACTGGTCGCCTCATCCAAGACCACAAAACTCGGAGAGTTCAACAACAACCGTCCAAAGGCCAATCGCTGCTGTTCTCCTAGGGAAAGAATTCGAGGCCAATCCTGCTTGATATCCAAATCGGGATAACGGGTCACTAGCTTCTGCAAGCTGACCTGCTCAAGCACGCTTCGCAGCTGCTCATCACTAAAACGGTTCTCATCTGCTGGGTAACAAAGCTGCTCTCTGAGCGAGCCCAATAACATATAAGGCTTCTGAGGGATAAACAGGAGATCACCCATCGATGGCCTCTCCACGCTGCCCCGAGTGGGTTCCCAAAGGCCACTAATCATCCGCAGGAGTGAGGTCTTTCCGCATCCGGATGGCCCAACAACTAGCAACTTGTCGTGGTCACCAATATCAATGGTGAGATCTTCAATGACCGGAGTCTTTCCATTAGGAGGGTAGAGGTCGGCAGAACGAATCACGATGCTGTTACTTCCAGGAACCACGCGGCTGTTGCTACTAGGAGCCTGCTTGCTCACCTGCTCAATCTTGGTTTGGAATCCCTCGAGACGACTAATCCCTGCAGCGAACTGAGCAAGTTGCTCAATTCGAGCCACAATAAAGAACAACGATCCCTCAACCATATTGAAAGCAAAGTTGGCCTGATTGAACACGCCAAAATCAATCTCACCGGCAAAATACACCGGAGCCATCACTAAAAAGGGCAGAAAAACTCCCGCGTAGGAGACCGATCGACGCATGACATCGATGATCACCTGCCAAATGATCAGGAGGTTGAAGTTTTTAACAACCGAGCCAAGACGTCGGTACGACTCTTGCTTTTCTTGCCCCTCCCCCGAGTAAAAAGCGATCGATTCAGCATTGTCCCTGATATGAACCAAGCCATAGCGGAAATCAGCTTCATAGCGAAGCTGATCGTAATTAATTCTGACCAGGTTTCGTCCTGAAACAATCAGCAAAGTTGTGGCAACTGCCGAATAGCCGAACAAGGTGAAAGTAAGCCTTGAACTGATACTCCATAGCACTAAGATATTAAGCGAAAATGTTAGAAGCGCATCAAAGAGGCCCAGAGCAAGGCTTAAGCTTTGTGCCGTGAAAGACTCCGTATCTTGAGTAATTCTCTGGTCAGGGTTATCAACATCAGTTTCGTCTTCACTATTAGGGTTGAGAACATAATAAGCCTTATTTTTCATGTAATCGCCAATCAACGATTTAGACAGCCACTCTCTCCAAATAATTCCCAGCTTTGCGGTGATATAAACCTGAGTCACCCGAATCGGAAGGGCGATCACAAAACAGGCCCCATAAATTGCCAATCGTCCATAAAAACCTCCTTGGTCCTTATCAACCAAGGCATTCGTAATGTCTCGGTAAATAAATCCAATCCCCGTATTAATTCCGTTAACAGCAAGCAACATGAATACGATCGTTGCTAGCAAGCCCCAATTGAGCCAACGCCGTTGGCGCAATTGCTGACGGAAAGCCACGAAACTGGCCAAACCAACCAGAAAGAGCGCCACAAAAGCCACGCCCCACCAACTTGACCAAATCGTGGCAATCGTTCCTGAAACACCAGAGAGATATTTCTCCGTTAAGTCCGGCTGAAACCGATCCAGGCTGCGGATCAATGCGGTAAGCACCGCAAGCACCAAACCGCCCACACAAAAGAGAAGGCACACCAACAGCCAAATGAACTGCCATCCGCTGGCCTGATCAAGCGGCAAAAAGAAGGGTTGGGCCAGGTGACGCAGCTTGGCCAGCTGATTACGCAGATTTTTAAATGGGCCGTTGCTGGCGAACGAAGACGCTGTCATGACCCCATTCTCACAAGCCAAACCTTCATCCGGGAGGCCAATCCAGGGAACGCCCACCAATCACATGGACGTGCAGGTGGAACACGGTCTGACCTGCACCCTCTCCGCTGTTAATCACCGTTCGCCAATCCCTTAATCCTTCTTGCTTAGCAACCTTCGCAGCCACCACCAACAGATGCCCAAGCAGCTCCTCATCCGCTATCTCCGCTTCGCGCAAGCTCTCTAGTGGTTTGCGTGGAATCACCAGCACATGGACAGGAGCGGCCGGAGCAACGTCACGGAATGCCAAACAGCTGTCATCGCTGTACACCTCATCGCAGGGAATCTCTCCACGCAAGATGCGGGCAAAAATCGTGTCACCAGCCATGGTCACAACCCTGGGCAAAACAGTGGATGAGACGGGTGGGGCATCAGATGCTTACCCCGCAACCATCCAATGCTGGCACGCTGCTCAAGTGCATCCATTCAAGGAATGGAGGCGCTTCCCGTCACGGTGGAAGTGGATCTAGCCCCAGGGCTACCCGGCTTGCAGCTTGTGGGACTTCCAGATGCTGCCATTCAAGAATCGCGCGAACGCGTTCGGGCAGCGCTGCGCAACAGCGGCTTTCGCGGACCCCTCGTTCGGGTCATCGTCAATCTGGCACCAGCGGATCGACGCAAGGAGGGGCCCGCCTTCGATCTCCCGATCGCGCTGGCCTTGCTCGTCGCCAGCGGGCAGCTTGATCCCCAAAAGCTAGAGGGGCTGTGCTGCGCCGGAGAACTGGGCCTGGATGGAAGCTTGAGGCCATGCCGCGGCATTCTGGCGATGGCCTGCCAAGCGAAGATCCAGCAAGCCAAGGCGTTTGTGGTGCCATCCGCCAATGCGGCAGAAGCGGCTCTGGTGGCCGGACTCCCCATCGTGAGCGCCCAAACGCTTGGGCAACTCGTTGAGCAGTTACGACATGGCATCGAGCACAACTGTTTTGCTCCATCCAAAAGGGACGAACCTGCAAGGACAACTAGTCCTTGCAGCGCATCAGCCCCTCTATCGGCAGCACCCCTCACGATTCAGCATTTCGCCCGAAAGGCACTGGCGATTGCTGCCGCCGGCGGGCATCACCTCCTGATGGTGGGGCCTCCTGGCTGTGGCAAAACGATGTTGGCGCGCCAGCTCCCCAAGATTCTTCCGCCATTGAGCGACTCAGAGGCTCTAGAGCTCACCCGGCTTCAATCCATTGCTGGCACGCTCGGCAGCGTGACAAGCCTGATTCAACAACGACCGTTCCGTGCACCGCATCACAGCATCACGGCAGCGGGACTTCTCGGCGGCGGCATCAACCCTCGCCCCGGTGAATTGAGCCTGGCCCATGGAGGCGTGCTGTTTCTCGATGAGCTAACGGAGTTTCCGAGATCCATCCTCGATCAGTTGCGTCAGCCTCTTGAGGAGGGGGTTCTCTGGATCAGCCGAGCCCGTTTGCGCTGCTCATTCCCCTGCAGGGTGACCCTGGTGGCTGCCACCAATCCCTGCCCTTGCGGCTGGCATGGTGATCCTTCCAACCGCTGCCGTTGTTCGGAACTTCAACGACAGCGCTACTGGAACCGTTTATCCGGTCCATTTTTAGATCGCCTCGATCTTCAATGCCGCCTCGAACCTGTGCCGACAGGCCAACTACGCCAGTGCTTCAAAACAACGGATCCTCCAACAGAGACTCAAACGGAAGCCAGCTTCTCCCCTGAAGCCATCCAGGCTGCGCGACTCCAAATGTGTCAACGCAACCCTGGCGGCCAACTCAACAGCCAACTCAGCGCGCTGGAGCTCGGGCGCTACGGCCAGGTTGAAGAACGAGCCTTTCAATTCTGGGAGCAGGTGGTGGCGAAACGGCAGCTGAGCATGCGCAGCAGCTTGAGGCTTCTGCGCGTTGCCCGAACCATTGCCGACTTAGAAGCTGTACCCAAGGTGGGCGAACAACAGCTGGCAGAAGCGATCTGCTTCCGCAGCTATGACCACCCGCCCAGAGCGAATGCTTGAGCCGATCGCCGCTTAACGCGATCCATGCTGAGGAATATCTTTGTAGGGCTGGAATCCAATCGGAGGGGGAACAGTCCTCTTCTCCTCACTTGGATTACCAAAAGCATGAGACAGGGTTTCTGCAAACCATTCGCGAAGCGAATTAAACATGAATGCCATGGTGAGTCACATTCGAGATGCTTCTAGTCTCGTTAGGCACTCAAAAAAAAGAACCAGTCGAAATACCGATCCTTCGATATTTCGACTGGACACGGCGGTCTAAAGCTGAAAGTGCAGCCTGATCAACGACGACGACGACGCTGCTGCGCTTTGCGCTTGTACTTCTCGATTGGAGTCTCGTGATGGCGGAGACGCTTGAGATCCGCAAAGATCCCGGCCTTGGAGACCTGACGCTTAAAGCGACGCAAGGCAGATTCGATGCCTTCGTTTTCTCCAACCGTGACCTGAGTCATTCAACAAGCGAGGATTTCCAGCTAAGTAATGTAGCAAGCGATCGGCAAATCTCTCAAAGAGCGTCGGGCGATCCAGGCATGCCATCCCGATAGACATAAAGATGTCCCAGCGTGCGCTTGCCGTATTGACGCCTCATCAGCTTCCAGCCTGGTTCAAGATTCAGCTTGAGGAAACCGTTTCCAGGCCCTCCTGAGCGAGCCACCACCATGGTGGGGCGGTAGGCATCACGCGTCGGGACGGCCAAGAGCTCGATATCGGCACCACTTTTGACCACGGAGAGTCGATAATGCGTTCCAAGGTCATCGCCTCCAATGCGCAAGGAATAACCATTGCCATCGATGTAGCGGTTACAGATTCCGGTGAAGTCAAAACTGGCCAACAGGGGATCAACCACTGCAGGGGAAGCTCCTGACACAGCAAAACAAGGTCGGGCACTGGTCCGCTGCTCATAAATGTTCAGCTGAGAGCGTGCACTCTTACCGATTGGGGCCGACACCATCACGAATTGGCTTTCGTCGACGTCTGCAGCAGTGAAGACAGAGCCTTGAGCTTTCGCTACTTGCGGCAGACCTGAGGCCACAGCGGCCGTAAACACAGCAAAAGCAACAGCAGCGTTCCAAGGACGGCCCATCAATCAAATCCGATCGTTAAAGGGATCGTATTAGTCCCTTTGGGTCCGAGCACGTTCCCTCAGGCCGGTTTGTTGAGACGAATCGCGACCAAAAGTGACCCAAGCGTCGCCGGAAGACTGAAACCAAGGATCCATCGCGTTGGATTAACGCCCAGATCAGGATCTCCGTAGGCCAATTCGAAAACACAGCCTGTGGCAGCGATTCCGAGCACACAGGCGAGGGCCAGGAACAGTCCAGAAAGGGGTTTCATCGGCATCGGTTTAAGGCGTCATGGGGCGCACGTCCGCTGCAAGGAAGCCATGGTCCATGAGCTCCTTATTAAGGCCACTGGAATCGGTCACACGATCCACAAACAGCACCCCGCGGAGATGGTCCATCTCATGCTGAATGCAACGCGCCATCAGACCGTCAGCCTTCATGGTGCGGGGTCGCCCCATCTCATCCCTGAAACTCAATTGAATGGCCGTCGGACGGACCACATCGAGATAGACCCCTGGGATGCTTAGGCAGCCCTCCTCGTAAGTATCAACCGATGCGCTGCAGGTTGTGATTTCAGGATTAATCAGCACAAGAGGTGGGGTGCTTGGTGTCTCAAGGTCGAGGTCGATCACCAGCAATTGCTGATGCACCCCAACCTGAGGTGCCGCTAAGCCGATGCCATGGGCGGTGTACATGCTGCGCAACATGTCGCGAGCCAAGTCGCGCACGCGCTCGTCAACCTTGCCAATCCGGCGAGCATCACCCCGTAATGCGTCGTCGCCAAGGGTATGAATATTGAGCGGAGCACTCTCTAAAGGCTCCTTGGGCACGGCAATTGAGGAGCTGCTTTTCTCAGCCGATCGTGCCAACTGGGCGAAGCTCCTAGCCAAAACCCCTCCTACCTTGATGTTGTGCTGATCTTAGGCAGACCTGATCTCTGCTGGATCCGTTCGACATGCCTCTGCAACAGCCCCTGCCCGCCACGACCGCCCTCGGACGCACTCCGGTGCTGCGAGCCCCGCAACTGCTTGGGGATTGGGTGCTCTGGCTCGAGCAGCGACCCCACGAGAAAGGCCGCACCACAGCATTAATCCGCCGCTGGTGGGAAACAGACAGCACACCCCTGGAACTCACGCCAGCACCGATCAATTTGCGCAGCAGAGTGCACGACTACGGGGGAGCGCCGCTGACGGCGACCCTCACGGAAGGAACACTCCAGCTGGTTTGGGTCGATGACAATGACTGTTGCCTCTGGTTCCAAGCCTGGACAGGCCTGAATGGGGCTAACGCCCAATCGCTGCAAGCCATAGCCAGCCCCCAGAGGCTCACCTCCCCCAGCGACAGCGCGCTGGGGGGCGGCGTGATCGACCATGCCCGCTCGCGATGGTTGGGCGTCATCGAGGAAGCCGGTTGTGATCGCTTGGTGAGCGTGGCCCTCGATCAAGGCCATCAAACCCCTGTTGTTGTGCATCAGCCGGCTGATTTCGCGGGCTATCTCGCCCTCAGCTCAGATGGAGCCCAGCTTGCTTGGGTGGAATGGCAGCAACCCTCTATGCCCTGGGATTGCTCCCAGCTCGTTCTGGCGCGGCTTACGACCTCTGGAGCACTGGAAGATTGCCACGTGATCGCCGGCGGTGAACCATCACAGCCTCAGGGGATCTCAGTGTTTCAGCCCCAATGGCTGCCGGATGGAAGCCTCGTCGTGGCAGAGGACAGCAGCGGCTGGTGGAATCTGATGCGCCATCCCAGCGCAGAGAACTTAAGCAGCCACTGGCAACGTCTCTGGCCGATGGCCAAGGAGACGGCCATGCCCCAGTGGGTGTTTGGGATGAGTACCACTGCTTGGGATGGGGACAAGCTGTTAGCGGCCGTCTGCGATCAAGGGGAATGGCAGTTGCAACGGCTTGGGCTCGACGGCTCTGCAGAGAGGGTGGACCAACCCTTCAACGATCTCGCCGATTTGAACGCATCGAATGGCAGGGCTGTTGCCATCACGAGCAACAGCACCACAGGCCAAGGGCTTCTGGAGCTCAACTTGGGCTTAGGGACCTGGCAACACACTCCAGCCGCCGCCGCAGCCATGGAGGTCAACGAGATCAGCGTGGGGCAACCCTTGTGGTTCGACGGGTCTGGCGGGCAACGCACCCATGCCTGGTATTACCCCCCAATCGGGGGAGCAGATGCGTCATCCCCCCTGCTGGTGAAGAGTCACAGCGGCCCTTCGTCGATGGCCCGCCGCGGCCTCAGCCTCGCGATTCAGTTCTGGACCTCCCGGGGCTGGGGAGTGGTGGATGTGAATTACGGGGGGTCCACAGGATTTGGCCGGACCTACCGCGAGCGGCTGCAGGGGGGTTGGGGCGTGGTGGATGTCAACGATTGCGCAGCAGCAGCCAAAACGTTGATTGCTGCGAAGCATGCCGATCCGAACCGCATCGCCATCGAAGGGGGAAGTGCCGGTGGCTTCACCACGCTGGCCTGCCTCTGCTTCACCGATGTGTTCCGCGCTGGTGCCTGCCGCTATGCCGTGAGCGATCCCAGCGCTTTAGCCACAGAGACCCATCGCTTTGAAGCCCGCTATCTCGATGGACTGATCGGCCCCTGGCCGCAGGAGCGGGATCTTTATGAGCAGCGATCGCCGCTGCGCCATGCACAACAGATCCGCTGTCCTGTGATCTTTTTCCAGGGCCTCAAAGACAAGGTCGTCCTGCCACAGCAAACCGAACGCATGGCCGATGCTTTACGCCGCAATGCCATCCCAGTGGAAGTGCACACGTTCCCTGAGGAAGGTCATGGCTTCCGAGATAGCAGCGTGCAGGTAGCCGTTCTGGAGGCAACAGAGCGCTTTTTCCGCCAACACCTCAATTGTTAGAGGCTTGGCCATATCCCAACCCACGGAACTGGCGATGCACCTCTTCCATTTGTGATGACGACAACAGCGGCGGCTCCCCAAGCTGCAGAGCTTGCAAATACATCTGTGCCAGCGTCTCCACCTCAATGGCAATCTTCAGCGCCTGATCGAGATCCCGTCCCAAACTGACCAATCCATGGTGAGCCAGCAAACAGGCCTGCCGCTCCTGCAATGCCTGCACCGTATGGGCCGACAGTTCAGCGGTGCCGAAGGTGGCATAGGGAGCACAGCGAATGTCGTCACCACCAGCCACCGCTGTCATGTAGTGGAACGGTGGAATCCCCCGGTCATGGCAGGCCAGAGCGGTTGCATGAATGGGATGGCAATGCAACACCGCCATGGCATCGGGCCGATCAGCGAAGACATCGGCATGCAATCGCCACTCAGAAGAGGGTCTGCGGTCATGGCCAGGGAGCCCGCTTGGCAAAGGTTGGCCGCAAAAATCAATTGCTACCAGATCCTCCGGCTCCATCTGGTCGTAGGCCAAAGAGCTCGGGGTCACCAACAATCCCCCCTCAATCCGCAACGACAGGTTGCCGGATGTGCCCTGATTCAAGCCGCTGCTGTTCATGGCACGGGCCACGCCCACGAGCTCACAGCGCAACGCCCGATCGTTCATCGCGATCCCGGAATCAGCCACGGTTGTAGAGCTCCTTCAGTCCAACTTCACTGGCAGTCGCCACACCACGGTCGGTGATCAGAGCGGTCACAAGCCGAGCTGGGGTGACGTCGAAGGCCGGATTAAACCCGGCACAACCATCAGGCGTGAGCTGCACGCTCACGATTTCACCAGCAGACTCCCCAGCGATCACCCGCCCCTGAATGGCGGTCACTTCCTCAGCGGAACGCGCCTCAATCGGAATTTCTGCCACCCCATCTGCAAGGCGCCAATCGATGGTGGACGTCGGCAGGGCGACATAAAAGGGCACGTTGTTGTCGTGAGCCGCCAGGGCCTTGAGGTAGGTGCCAACTTTGTTGCACACATCGCCGCAGCGCGTGGTGCGATCCGTCCCAACGATCACAGCATCCACTTGGCCATGCTGCATCAAGTGACCACCTGCGTTATCCACAATCACGGTGTGCGGCACCCCCTCACGCGCCAACTCATAGGCCGTAAGCGATGCCCCTTGATTGCGCGGCCGGGTCTCATCCACCCAAACATGAATGCTCAACCCAGCGCGATGGGCCTTATAAATCGGTGCCAATGCCGTTCCCCAATCAACGGTCGCCAACCAACCCGCATTGCAGTGGGTGAGCACCTGAAAGGGCTCGTTCTGCCTTGCGCTGGGTCGCTGCTCGGCCAGCGACCGGAAGAGATCGAGGCCATGCTCCCCAATCGCCTCGCACATCGCCACATCTTGATCAGCAATCAGCGCCGCCTCCCGCCGAGCCGCAGCCGCTCGCTCCGCTTCCGGCAAAGGCTGCACCAAATCCCGCACCCGTTCCAAAGCCCAACGCAGGTTCACGGCTGTAGGTCGACTTGCATTGAGCTGATCAAAGGCTTGGGCCAAGCCCGCATCGCTGGCGTCGTCTTGAAGGGCGAGCATTAGGCCATAGGCGCCGGTCACACCGATTAATGGCGCACCACGCACCACCATGGTGCGGATCGCATCTGCCGCCTGATCACAACGCGTCAGCCTTCGGGTGATCAGGCGATGGGGCAACAGGGTTTGATCGATCACACCTACGGAGCGCTGATCGGCTTCAAGCCAAATCGTCCGCCAGGCTTGGCCCTCAATGTTCATGGTCGAAACGCGCCAGTTCTCCGGAACAATTGTTTTACCACTCACGTTTGCGACTCAAATCGGTCGATATCCAAACCAGTCAGGCACCTGCTGCTGACTTTCACCATCGAGCTGGCGATGAAGATGCACGTAAATACTGTTGCTCCCTGTTAATGACAACTGTTCAATCGCCAAGCAATCATCCACAGCACTGAGATCGTCCTTGTGCTGCTGAAGCGCATCCAGCAACCAGCGCTTCTTCGCTGCTGCTTTGGCGGCTTGCAGCGACGGGGCCACCACAAGTCCAAAGCGATGCAATTCCGCAAGCGAGTCGGGTTGATAACCCCCAAGGTTGACGAACCACAGCCGCTGCTTCTCTGAGGGAGGCTCCAGCTCAAGGGTGACGCGCCAACCGTCAATGCAATGCACGGCCATGTAGCTATCGAGATGCAACCCGCGACGGCGACCAAACCACTGACGCCGAAGCTCGGGATAGGTGTCCTCGATGCAGCGGCCCGCCACAAAGCGCACATCGTGAAGCTCGATCAAACTGCGGTCGGTGCGACCACCCAGGACAACCAAAAACAAAGTGGACTGTTCCAAGCGCTAACAGCGAACGGAGCTAGCCATGCTCACGAAAAAAGTCGATCACACTGACGAGCTCATCAGCGAAACGATCAATCTCAGCGTGAGTTGTACAAAAACTGAGGCTCGCGCGAGCTGATCCGGTCACGCCATACAGCCGATGCAGCGGTTGGCAGCAATGGTGACCACTGCGAATACAAACACCGGAGAGATCAAGCATCGCCGCGATGTCATTGGCATGAACACCCTCCACCACAAATGTGGCAAGGGCTCCTCGATCAGGCTGCTGCTCAGGCGTGGGACCAAGAATGCGCAAACCGTTAATCGATTGAAGCCGGCCAAACAGATGGGTGGTGAGCTCCGCCTCCCAGGCCTGAATCGCATCGAGTCCAAGGGTTTGCAAATAAGTAATTGCAGCACCCATGCCGATCGCTTCACCAATGGCTGGTGTGCCCGCTTCAAACTTGTGGGGGAGTTCCGCCCAGGTGCTGTGATCCAAGAACACCTCTTGAATCATCTCGCCACCACCGAGGAAGGGTGGCATCGCCATCAAGGTTTCTTGCGAAGCCCATAGAAAACCCATTCCGGTGGGGCCACATAGCTTGTGAGATGAGCCCACAAGAAAATCAGCCCCGAGACTTTGCACGGCAATGGATTTGTGAGCCAGGCTTTGGCAAGCATCCACCAAAACCTTGGCCCCTACAGCATGGGCAAGGGCTGCAATCTCTTCGATCGGGTTGCAGCACCCCAGGGTGTTGCTGATATGGACCAAGCTCACCAAGCGCGTTTTCTCTGAGAGCTGATCGCGCAAGTCGGCGAGGTCAAGGGTGCCTTCAGGGGTCACACCCACGTGCCTGAGTACGCAACCGGTGCGCTCAGCGAGCAATTGCCAAGGCACCAAGTTGCTGTGGTGCTCCATCACGGTGAGCAGCACCTCATCACCAGCCTTCAGCTGGGCATCACCCCAACTGCGTGCCACCAGGTTGATGGCTTCCGTGGCATTGCGGGTGAACACAATCTCTTTTGAACTCGATGCACCGATCAAGCCAGCGGTCGTGGCACGAGCCGCTTCAAACGACTCCGTGGCACGGGCGCTGAGCTGGTGGGCACCTCGATGCACATTGGCGTTGTCGCAGGCGTAGTAATGCTGAATCGCATCGAGAACAACACGAGGCTTCTGACTGGTGGCCGCATGATCCAAATAAATCAGGGGCTGACCAGAGCTCGAAACCTGATCAAGTATTGGGAAATCAGCACGAACTCGTTCCGCAATAGTTACGGCGGCGTTACGAGGAAGTGTTGTCATGACGTCATCCCTCCCACTTGCAAGCTGCCGCCCAACCAGCGCTGCGAGGCATCGAGAGGCAAGCGATCCAGCACTTCCTTGCAGTACCCACGCAGCAGCAAGGCTGCTGCCGAGGACTGCGTAATGCCACGGCTGCGCAGATAAAACAGCTGATCCTCCTGGAGCTGACTCACGGTGGCCCCGTGGGTGCAACGAACGTCATCGGCCACGATCTCTAACTCGGGCTTGGCATCAACACGGGCGCGTCCCGAGAGCAACAAGCTCCTGCTGAGCTGGGAGGCGTTGGTGCGCTGCGCCGGCCTCGGCACTTGAATCGCTCCATTGAAAATACTGTGAGAGCGATCGGCTGCAATCGTTTTTTGCACTTGATCCAGCGTGCCTTCAGGGCCCTCAAAACGCACAGCGGTATGGACCGCAAACTGCTGATCAACAGCAGTGACGGAAAGGCCATGAATCGAAGTAGAAGCTTGGCCATCCACCTGCACAACCCTCGGCTCCAGTCGCCCAAACGACCAGCCCTGAGACACCGAAACCAGGGAGTAGTGACTTCGCGATTCTTGCTCCACAGCCAGGTTGGCGAGCAGTGCCTCTTGGCCGTCGCCTAAGGCAAGCAAGCCGTGGTTCACCTTGGATTCCTGGCCAAGATGAATTTCGAGGAGATGACTATGGGCAGCCTGGCCCTGAGCACTCACAACCTGGAGAAACTCGAGCTCTGCTTTTTCCTCAACCAGCAACAAAACCCTGGTTGGAACCAACATGGCGTCGGCCGCAAGCATGACCAACTCAATCGGTGGAACGTTGCCACGGATGCGTAACGCCAGAATCTGCTGACTCACTCCGTGGTTGAGCTCCACCGACCAATCCGACGCGCAACGACAACGGGACAAGGTATGGCCGAGGGCTTGCTGCAACTCAGCGCCCTCAAGCAGCGAAATCCCTGCCGGCAAGGTCACACCCTGCAAGGGATCCTGACTGCCATCAATCACAAGTCTGAGGGCCTGCTCAGGAGCGCTCGGCCAGCTGTCAGCACTCGAGCGATGACTTCTTTGATCCGCTAACGACAGCTGAAACAGCGCCTCTAGGCGAGTGAGATCAGTAAGCCTCCACGACTCCTGCTTCCTACTGGGAAAACCCTGCTCTGACAGAGCCAAGCGTCCGCGGCGCTGAACCGGCTCCAGTGTCCCTGCTGGTGCAGGAAGCTGTGTCAACCAACCCTCGGGCATCGCCATCGTTAGGCCACCCCCTCGGCCGCGAGCTGCTGATCCACCCAGTCGTAACCAATTTTTTCCAACTCCAGAGCCAATTCACTACCCCCGGTTCGCAAGATGCGACCAGCCCCCATCACGTGGACGTAATCCGGAGTGATCTCATCTAAAAGCCTTTGATAGTGGGTGATCAGCAACGTGCAGTTGTCTGGACTCGCCAACTGATTCACACCTCCAGCAACGATGCGCAAGGCATCAATATCAAGGCCAGAGTCGGTTTCGTCGAGGATCGCGACCACGGGATCCAGGAGGGCCATCTGAAGAATCTCGTTGCGCTTTTTCTCGCCACCAGAGAAACCCTCATTCACGCTGCGTTCAAGAAAGGCAGGGTCCATTTGCACCACTTGCAAGCGGTCACGCACGTGATCGTCGAAATCAAACGTGTCGAATTCTTCCTTACCTTGTTTCTCGCGCCGGGCATTCGTAGAGACCCGCAGAAACTCGAGATTGCTCACTCCAGGGATCTCAATCGGGTACTGGAATCCCAAGAACACTCCAAGTCGAGAGCGCTCTTCGGGCTCCAACTCAAGAAGGTCACGGCCTAGATAGCGCACAGACCCAGACGTCACGCGATAGGCAGGGTGACCAGCCAAAACCTTGGACAACGTGCTCTTCCCGCTTCCGTTACGACCCATCACGGCATGAATCTCGCCGGCTTTCACCTGCAGGTTCACCCCATTCAGGATCGGCTTGTCCTCAACGGACGCATGCAGATCATTGATTTCGAGAAGCGGCTCGGCGTCGGGACGGATCACGTCAGAAGAAAACGAAGAGAAAAACGAGTTTTAGAAGTTTGGAGCTGGGATTAACCCACCGAACCCTCAAGCTTGAGAGCAAGAAGTTTGTCGGCCTCAGCCGCAAACTCCATGGGGAGTTGATTAAACACATCCCGACAGAAACCGCTCACCATCATCGACACGGCTTCTTCGAAGCCGATGCCACGGCTTTGGAGATAAAACAATTGGTCTTCCGACATGCGACAAGTACTGGCCTCATGTTCGATCGCAGCTTGAGGCTGCTGAGAACGGATGTATGGGTAGGTGTTCGCTGCAGCTTGATCTCCAATCAGCATCGAATCGCATTGGCTGTAATTCCGAGCACCCTTCGCATTCGGACCAACTTGAACCAGACCTCGATAACTATTGCTTGAGTGACCAGCGCTGATTCCTTTGCTCACAATTGTGGAGCGGGTGCGTGGACCTACGTGCACCATTTTCGTTCCGGTATCAGCTTGCTGGCGATTATTCGTGAGAGCCACTGAATAAAACTCACCAACTGAATCGGCACCCTGCAACACACAGCTTGGATATTTCCAAGTAATGGCTGAACCCGTTTCGACCTGCGTCCAACTAATCCGACTGCGTGCGCCTCGGCACTGGCCGCGCTTGGTCACAAAATTATAAATACCTCCAACACCATTTTCATCACCAGCGTACCAATTTTGGACCGTAGAATATTTAATCGAAGCATCATCTAAAACAACCAACTCCACGACAGCAGCATGAAGCTGATTTGTATCAAACATCGGCGCGGTACAACCTTCCAAGTAACTCACCGATGCTCCTTCTTCAGCAACAATCAACGTGCGCTCAAATTGTCCGGTATCTCCGGAATTAATTCTAAAATACGTGGAAAGCTCCATCGGGCATTCCACACCTTTGGGGATGAACACAAATGATCCATCACTAAAAACAGCAGAGTTTAAAGCCGCAAAATAATTATCATTACTAGGAACAACCGAGCCGAGATACTTCTCGATCAACTCTGGATGCTCAACTACAGCCTCACTAAAGGAGCAAAACACCACTCCATGTTCTGCCAACTTTTCTTTGTAAGTGGTTGCGATCGAGACACTGTCAAAAACAGCATCCACAGCGACATTGCTTAGCCTTTTTTGCTCGCTAAGAGGAATTCCCAGCTTTTCAAATGTCTCAAGAAGCTTGGGATCAACTTCATCGAGACTTTGCTTTTTCTCTTGCTGCTTTGGTGCAGCATAATAAACAATATCTTGATAATCAATTGCTTTATAGCCCAGTGAAGCCCAATCAGGTTCTTGCAACTTAAGCCAATGGCGATAAGCCTTAAGCCGAAAATCAAGGAGAAATTCCGGCTCATTCTTTTTAGAAGAAATCAGTCGCACCACCTCCTCACTAAGACCTTTTGCGATCTTCTCGGTTTCGATATCAGTGACAAACCCGTACTTGTACGGCTGACTAACGAGATCGCGTGTGGAGGTACTGGTCATGGACTTCAACCTGCCGTGGCGTGAATCGTTTCAGTGCTGATCGTCTGGTCCTCACCGCGGAAGGGATTGTCCTCGGTGAGAAACAACATGCAATGGCAATCATTGCGCTCTCGCATTGGCACGCAAGGACAGTTCCAAAACGCCTGAGAAACCTCAGCTTGCTTGTCTTCGTAGTGACGACAGGGGCAAAGCGCGCCACCTAAATCGTCTTTGTGTTTAGCAAGACCCTTTAAGACAACAGCCGTCACGCCAGGGTCGCTACAAAAGTAGGTCCCGGTTCGTTGGGCGTACGTTTCGGCAAATTTGCGAATGACCTCAAGGCTTTCAGCTGTCGGCTCTGTGCTGCCAGCGGACGCATCGGACATTGGGCTCAAGGGGGGAAAGGAGAGGACGTAATCAGAACGAAAGTCTGATTACACTCCGGCCAAAGGACAGACCGAGACCGAGATACGAAACAAAAAGGTTTCGTTTCTACGAGACTAAGGCACAGATCCATCGTCCGGAGACCCCACCATTCTGAAGGGGCGAACACCCGCTGAGCAGACTTCCTTCCAATAATTCGTGAACCGAGGCGAAGGCCTTGGGGAACTCACACGACGGTTGCGGCCTTCCCGTGGCATCGTGAGTTCAATAGCTTCAACCCATGGGAGCTCAAGCGCAGGCCCCTACCCGCGAAACCACGCTCACCTTGCTTCTCAGGCAGGGAGAAACCAGTGCGGCCTCATTGGCAGAGACGTTGGGAATTTCTGTGCAAGCGATGCGCAGGCATCTGCGCAGCCTCGAAGACGATGAACTCGTCGAGGCCAGTCCCACAACAGCGGGCCCAGGACGTCCATCCAACCTGTGGAGACTCACCTCGAAAGGGCACCAACACTTCCCCGACGGCATCGAGAACTTTGCATTAGGTCTGCTTGAGTCCATGGCAGCGACCTTGTCGCCTGAGGTCATGGCCGATCTCCTCCGTCAGCAAGCCCTAGAGAAAGCCACTCTGTACCGCAAAGAGCTGGGGAACGCACCGCTCGAGGAGCGAGTCCGGGCGCTTGTGAATCTGCGCTTAAAAGAGGGTTACGTCAGCGACATGCAACCAGCCCCAAGTGGTTCGGGTTGGTGCGTCAGTGAATTTCACTGCTCAGTGCAGAGAATTGCTGAGGAATATCCAGCGGTCTGTGATCAAGAGCTACAGCTCATCAGGCACACCTTTCCGGACTGTCTTGTGGAGCGGGTGCATTGGCGCCTGGAATCAGGACATTCCTGTGGTTTCAGCATCGCCCCTAAGCAGGACTGATTCATGGCTGAACGGCCGCTCTTCGGTTCAGGCCCCCTATCTCGCGCTGATGCCGAGCAGATTGAAGCCACGTTGCTTCCCAACCTCGATCGTCACCACCTTCGCCTCCTAGCCCACTGTCTACGCAGCTTTCAAGTGATCGCAGATCCGCGACACTCAGGTCCACTTCCCGGCCGAAGCGAGCTCGAGCAATGGCTCTTGGAGCAGCCGCAATTGGTTGACGAGCCTCAATTCCGCGACTTACTGCTCCACCAATTTCTTGCCGCCGCGCAGCAGCTAGAAAACCTCGCCAGACAACAAGACCTCTCTCCTTTGGAACTCAACCTGGGAGAACTCATTGAAGCCAGCACTAAGGCGTCCAAAGCCAGGATCGAGGGACCGCACAACCATCCCTCGGACTGCGATCATCCAATACAAGAGTCATCCCCCTCATGACCTCGGCCATTGCCAACGCTGTCCATTTCTTTCAACAGAGTTGCGGTCGCTGGCGATCACAACGCAGCGTTCATCACCTCTTGCACCGACGAGCAGAAGCGGGTGGATCTCTCATCGTTGTGGAAGATCTCGATCCGAATGACCCACGGCTGCAAACACTGGCTGAGCAACACGGCCAATCCCCGGGGAGCATTGCAGGAGGCAGCTTTGTGCGCTGGAGCGCCTCGATGGCATGGGATCAGAACGGCGATGCCCATGACGGCGAAACAGTGTTTGGCCTGATCCCAGATGGCGATGACGGACGCAGCGGCACCCTGCTTCGCGATTTGGGCTACGCCGAAAAAGCACCGGCCACCTCGACCTTCCAAATGGATCAGCAGGACGGTCTCATCCTCTGCACCAGCTACGAAACCATGACCGTCTGGGAACGCTTCTGGTTCACCAGCCCAAATGTGAGGTTGCGCTCCAGCACGGTGGAAGGCCTTTCGAACAACGCATCCTTTTGCATGGAAACGCGTTTGAGCGAAGAAACCGAGGACATCACAGAGGCGCCAGCAGGGTCAAAGGATGAGTCATTGGAACCACTTTCGGCCCCATTCGGCTGGTGAGATCGCACGGCAGCAACTATTACGGACTGTGAGTGCTGACCTGCGAAGAAGAGGTGCACCGGACTCTTCTTCTACGATCGCTGGCGAAGGATGATGAAGATTGCGTGGCCATTCCTCTACTGCAGTACGCACCGATCACCCAAAATTCAAGGGTGGCGGCGCTGCGGGTCGCATCCGACGAGGTGCCACGGGCGTATTCCATGGACATCGCCATGGATGCCGACAATCTGAAAACCGTGATTGAAGGTGCCTACAGGCAGATTTATTTCCACGCCTTCCAGTCAGATCGGGACGTGAATCTGGAATCCCAGCTGCGAGACGGTCAGATCACTGTCCGCGATTTTGTTCGTGGGCTTTGCCTCTCCGACACCTTCCAGAGAAGCTTTTATGGCATGAACAGCAACTACAAGGTGGTCCGCCATCTCGTAGAGAAGCTTCTGGGTCGCAAAACAAGCGGGCAATCAGAGGAGATCGCCTGGTCCATCCTGATTGCGACGAAAGGCGTCACCGGGATGGTGGATGCGCTGCTCGACAGTGAGGAATACCTCGACGCCTTTGGCTACGACTCTGTTCCCTACCAACGCAACAGGGTTCTTCCTGGAAGGGATCTGGGAGATACACCTTTCAACATCACAAGCCCTCGTTACGACGAGTACTACCGCGGAATCCTTGGGTTCCCTCGGTTTGTCTACACAAACGCTGTCAAAGCGAAGTCCATTCCAGAGAGAGCAAAAGTCAAGCGTGGCGGTTTCCCAGAGGACTACCTTCCTTGGGTCCGTGGTCTGGCCAACACGAGTGGTGTCGCTCCCAGTGGCACTGCAGACATGGATTACCTCTCCAAGGTTCCCTATCGCAGCATCGGTCGCTGAACCACGAGAAAATACGCCAAAAGTCGAGGGGGCCAACAGGCCCCCTTTTTTTGTGTGTCCAGCTCGTGGGAGCAGCCAACTGAAGCCTTCAAGCCCCCTGGTCTGGAGTCAGAAGATGCTGACCACAGCAGTGGAAGATGTCAGAAAAATGGAAGTTGGCTGCAAACTGATCCCGAAGAAACTCGGTTGGTTGTCCGTGACGCAAGCCCTCTCATCTCTAGCCCGCCTGACCCTGCGTCAGCTTCGCCAAATGGCGAGTGATTTGGGGGTAACCCTCTACAGCCGGAAGAGCAAGGAGGCCCTTGTAAGCGCTATCGCTGAGCGCCAAGATCGTCGCGATGGCGATCTCAAGGCAATGGAGGCAGAGCTCCATGCGCCCTCCATGGGCGAGGCATCGACCCGCGTGGTCTTCCTGCCGAGAGACCCACAGTGGGCTTACGTTTTTTGGGAAATATCCGATAGCGATCGAAGGCAAGCTCAATCAGAAGGAGCAGCCTTCCTATGCCTGCGCCTCGCCGATGTGACCGGGCTCGCAAACGGCTCATCCCACCCTCACACCCTTCAGGAAGTGCCTGTGGATAGCCACAGCACTGAGTGGTATTTGCCTGTTCCTCTTTGCGACCGCGATTACCGGGTTGAACTTGGCTACAAGTCAGAGAACAAATGGATCTCGCTGGCGTTCTCCTCTGTGGCAAGGGTCCCGGCTCTCCACCCAAGCGATCAAATCCTTGATCAGTTTGTCCCTTTCAGCCTGGAAGCCACACCCACTGCTGCTCCCATGCAGCCGATGACCAAGCAGGGAGCTGATCCAGAACCAACCGACAGCAAGCTGCACGAACGTCTTTACCAAAGCGCGACGACCCACTTCCGCAGTCGCCGCGTTGGCTCTGAGATCCTTCATGAAAGCGATTCGATGGGTTCTGATCAGCGTGGACTCAATGATTCAGGAGTTGGCCTATGGGCCAGCGGGCGCAACGAATCTGGTCTCGGTGGAGTGGCGCCACGTCAGCGGTCGTTTTGGCTCGTTGCCGATGCTGAGCTGATCGTTTACGGCGCAACAGATCCATCCGCACGCCTCACCATCGGCAAAGAAGATGTACCTCTTTCAAGCGATGGCACCTTCCGCATCCAAGTTCCATTCCGCGATGGTGAGCAGGTGTACGCCATCGAAGCCACAGCGGCAGACGGAGAACAAAAGCGCAACATCACCCTCAACTTTGAGCGTGTAACACCGGAAGACAACAGCAATCCCGCCAGCGAAGCTCGCGCTGAGTGGTTCTGATTCTGAACTCCTCAATGTTGCGTTGGTTTGTTGCGATCACTCCCCTGGCAGGCGCCATCGCCTTCCCAATCCTGGTGCCGATCACCATGGCAAAAGTGAGTATCGGCGCTGGTGTGGGCGTTGCTCTTGTTCTGAGCACTCTTTGGTTTGTCGCCATGTTGCGGACCTCTGAGATGCCGCACTGAGGGTGGAATCCTCAGGGTGAGGAGCGCTTATTTCCCTGTGAATCGAACACAACAAAGGCTTCCTTTGCGGGGCTGGATTGTGACCGCGCTGGTTGGCCTATTCGCGAGCAGTTGCAGCCAAGCAGGTGTTGTGCTCGGTCAGATGCCAGCCGATCTGGCCGAGCCAAAGGGAATCGAAGTGGGTTTCAACCACCGCACAGCCAGTCGCTATCGCAGTCCTCTAAGTGGCGCATGGAGGAATGGAGACAATCTCGAACAGATGCTGATCAATGCGATCCAGTCTGCCGAGACAGAGATCTTGGTCGCGGTGCAAGAACTTTCTCTGCCTCGCATCGCCGAGAGTCTTGTTGCCGCCTCACGCCAAGGCGTGAACGTGAAAGTGATTTTAGAAAACAACTACAGCACTCCCTGGAGCAAGCAACATGAGCTCGATCTCAGCAGTCATGGACGACAGCGACTCCAGCACCTGAGCGCTCTAGCCGATCAAGATCAAAACGGTGTTGTGAGTCCAGAAGAAGCAAGGAATCACGATGCGCTACTCATCCTTCAGCAAGGACAGATTGCTTGGATTGATGACACAGAAGACGGCAGCAAGGGCAGCGGCCTGATGCATCACAAGTTTGTCGTCATCGATGGTGAACGCGTGATCACTGGCAGCGCCAACTTCACCAATTCCGGCATGCATGGTGATGCTGGAGCCACACAAACTCGCGGCAATGTGAATCACCTGATCAGCATTCAAAGTCCAACTCTTGCCACTGTTTTTAAAGAAGAGTTTGCTCAGATGTGGGGCGATGGCCCTGGCGGCTCAAACAACAGTCGCTTTGGACGCAATAAAACTGCCCAGCCTCTCCGGACCGTCAAGGTGGGCTCCATGAATGTCAACGTGCTGTTTCCGCCCCATGCCAAAACACATTCAGGCCATGGAATTGATGTGATTGAGGATCAGCTAGGAGGGGCAAAAAAGACCATTGACCTCGCCTTATTCGTCTTTTCTGCGCAGCAGCTCAGCAACAAACTTGCCGAACGGGTTTCCGCTGGAGTGAAGCTGCGGCTGCTTGCCGATCCTGGATTTGCCAGCCGCTCCTTTTCAGAAGTGCTTGATCTTCTCGGCGTTGCCCTGCCCGATCGCTTCTGCAAATTAGAGGCTGGCAATCAACCTTTACCCAAACCACTCAAGGGCATCGGCACCCCACGCCTCGCCCGCGGCGACAAACTGCATCACAAGTTCGCGGTGATCGACAACAAAACGGTGATCACTGGGAGCTTCAACTGGTCACCCTCTGCTGCTCACACCAACGATGAAACCCTTCTGGTCATTGAGTCACCACAACTAGCAGCACATTTCACCCGCGAGGTGGATCGAATGTGGCGAGGAGCTGAACTGGGGGTCTCCGCTCGAATGCGCCGAAAGCTGGATCGACAAAGAAGAAAATGCGGGAGTGGAACTGCCAGAAAGTAAAAACAGGATTAAACTGAAATACTGACAATAATCTTATGGCAGGCTTTGGAACAAAGAAAGAGCAGACCGCAGTCAAACGATTAACCATTCATCAACTCGCAGGGAAAGAACTTGCAAAGCAAGCAGAAAATCACTACAAGAAAGGAGAACTAAGGAGCGCAGAAAGCCTTTATCGCCAAGCGTTCAACATTGGATTCCAAAATCGAACCCTCAATGAAAATCTAGGAAAAATATGCTGGCGCTCAGGAAGAGAGAAAGAAGCGCTACAATGGTATTCAAATATATTAAAAATCGATCCAAGTCACCAAAGCAATTACATCATTTATGTCAATTTGGGCAGAATAAACAGTCGCCTAGGTCGTCACGACAAGGCTATCAACTTCTTGCTTAAATCTTTAGAGATAAAACCTGATGACCCTGTTATACACTTAATCCTGGGGGGCCTCTATAAAGATCTTGGCAAACTTGATCAAGCTCTTACCTCCATCCTTAAATCCCTAGAGATAAAACCTGACAACCATATCGCTCTCGTCAGCCTTGGAGACATCTATAAAGACCTTGGCAAACTTGATCAAGCTCTTGCCTACATGCTTAAATCTCTAGAGATAATGCCTAAAAACCATGTTGCCCTCGCCAAGATAGGCTGCATCTATAATGACCTTGGCAAACTCGACCATGCCAATGCATCCTTTCTCAAATCACTAGAATTAAAGCCTGACAACCACTTTGCTTTATCACAACTCCTAACAACTTATGAGAGCGTAAATCTTAACAGCCTAAAAGCAATCGCACTAAAAATTATCAATCAAAATAAAAGCAGGTTGAACGAGTTAGGCTTTATTGAGGCAATCTCCTCGCTGGGCGAAGAATTTACTATGGAGGCTCTGGAGGCAGACAAGTCATCCGCAGGAAACACTCTGAATTAATTCAATCTCAAAGGTCAAAGCCTTGAATAATTCAGACTGCGTGCCCAAGGATGAATCCTGCATGCTATTC
>ERZ802824.181-NODE-181-length-33437-cov-73.1076_pt1 | contig 33437 bp, 20 predicted proteins | sample MGYA00345650_ERZ802824 | MGnify/ENA primary metagenome ERZ802824 (study PRJEB30503, sample SAMEA104212361) | marine metagenome | biome: Westerlies Biome; feature: [SRF] surface water layer (ENVO:00010504) within the epipelagic zone...; material: water... | reverse complement strand
TCATTTCGAAGAGCAGCGCGAGCTTCTCAACGGAAGTGGGGCACCGGACTCGTCTGATTTTGCTTACATCACTAAGCGTGACGAGAACGGTAATCCAGGATTTGTGGCCGCAGACTTGGTAGACGAGCGTACGTTGATTCTGGAGAACCGAAACATCTCTGGGCTCGGTGATGGTAACTACAACTACCGCGTACAGGCCCAGTGTGGCGAGAACGGTGATGAGTACAACGCTTACTACGATCCAGCGATTCGTACCAGTGGTGGTGGTGACTTTAGCCGCTACTGAGTCTGGATTTTCATTTTAAAAGGGGAGCTAAAACTCCCCTTTTTTTGTGGTTTGCGAACGCAGTTGGGGCTTTTACTAAAGCTCACGGCTTTCGCGCAAAGAGCTCGCGGATTTCCCATGGAAAGTCACAGTTTTTCCATCAATAGTGTTTCCACCACATAAAGTTTTTCGACAAAGAGAGACGCGCTGCTTGGGTCGGGGTTTAACTGCGGCAGCTCAGCTCAAAAAATTGGCGCAACCACGTTTTTTGAGCTAAGCCATAAATAAGCCGCATACGGGACGCTCCATGCGGTGTGTTGAACACTACATTTGATTGGGGAGAGTGTGATGAAACGCTATGCAATACGTTTTTTACTGATGTGTTTTTCTGTGGCTGTGCCACTTGCTCACGCAGGGCACCACGAAACCTCGGAGCCTGCCATTCAGTACGTCCTAACGCAGGGCTACAAAGCCGCGGACGCACCGGCCACTGCGGCAGCTGCGGGTGAGTTTTTGAAATCGGGTGCCCTGGCGAGCCGGGGTGTGGGCATGGGTCTTTATAGTCTGGATGCTGTGACGTCGCACGGCGCTACCGTATCCATGGAGTACTACTACCCGACGGCGGCATCGCTACCACCGCCCAGTGTTCAAACAGCCTCGGGTCCGCATGTCGACTTTTTTGATGCCATGCGCGAGCTCGACAACGAGTTGGTGTTTAGCTACCTGCAAAAAACCCTTGTCGAGGTGATACCACCTGAAACGGTTAATGAAAATAAGTCGTTCTACATCTACTACCTCTCGGTCTCCGATCCTGCAACCTATGCCATGGCATGGAAGAAGCTTATGAAGACCTTGGCGAAGGATGGGGTTGCGCCGAAGGCTTATGGACTGCGGTCCATTATGGCCGGTGGTGAAAACGGTGAGACGCATATGATTTGGATGGGCTATCCGTCAATGACTGCCTTGGTTGAGGGCTTTGACGCCACCAATGCGCATCCTGCTCTGGCTGATTTTCGGGCCAGTATGGCCGGTAAGCGCACGGTGACTAGGACAGTCATGTCAAATCAGATGGCGCTGGATGCGGCGGGGATGTTCGACTGATTGGGTTTTCTTGAGCAGCGGGGGAGATCCCTCGCTTTACCAAGCCCGGTGAATCCGAAATAGCTCCAGCGTGCCAAAGGCTTTGGCGAGCGGCACCATGCCGACAAAGTCGGCTGCAAGCTCGTCACTGCCCTCGGCTGCAATCAGGGCTGCCGTTGATGCGGTGCCGTAGACCTGATTAGGTGGCGTAATAGGTTCAATTCGTGCCGCAATACTCACGTTGTGTCCCCAGTGACTCGACTTTTGGGTCAGCGGATTTTGCAGTTGACGGACCGGTGACGAATGCAGGGAGACGCGCATAAACAGTGCATCGGGTAGATCATAGGCCGCCCAACGGCCGTCTCGATTGCCGCGTTTCATGAGCTCGCATAGCCTGAGGGCGAAGTGAGCACCTGCCACTGCCGTGTCAAACACCATGAACAGGCCATCGCCCCAGGTGTTGAGCTCCAGCGGTGGGTTGTCGCTGCTCTGTACGAGGTCATTGACGCCACCAAGCACCGCGTCGCAAAAGGCGGCAACCTGTGAATCACTAAAGCCGCTGAAGCCCATGACATCGGCGAACAGTAGCGTTCGATTGACTACGTGAGCTGCGCTGTCATCAGGTAGTGCCTGCGACGCTGTTTGAGGTACGGCGGTCGCTGTTGATGATCCTGGCGCGTCCTCTGGTTTTGCCTCGCCGGGTGTGGTCTCCGCTGACTCCTGTAGTGAAACCCGATCGTTGCGCCACGTGCCTTCGAGCGGCGACCAAGTCGCGGTGGGAATGCCTTGCCGCCGCCACTCATCGACTGCAGCATGGGTGCCGCCAATCGATCGCTCATCGCTGGGCTCCATCACCGACAACGCGACCAGCTCGCCGTCGAGTTCGCGTGCCTTTAGTCGGCCCATGCCCAAAATGACGCGGTTGGTGTGGGCGTAGTAGGGGTCCATGCCCGCGGCATCGACCATACTCTGGCTGGCGTGCCAGAGCACGGCGCCCTCGCGCTCGCCGCGCACCAGCCGATCGAAGTGGGCGACCCATTGGTTCTCGTCGTCAGTACTATCGTCGTCACTACTATCGTCGACACCCTCACTGTTGGTTGCCAGCGTGGTGTTTCTGAACTGCTCTTCGGCGAACGGGATGACGACGTGCGCGCCGCAGCCCTGTTTGAGCAGCTCGTCAATGAAAATGAGATCACCGCCATTGGCGGCTGACGAATAGCCGACATCGATCTTTTCCGCGGCAATAAACTCGGCTAATGCGCTGTGGCAGGCGCTCACACGCTCAGAAGGAAAGCGCGGTGTGGGACGATTAGGACCATCGACTCGGTGACCTGAAAACAGTGCAATGCGTGCAGGCCTGAGTTTTTGATTAATCGCGGCCTGTAGCGCGGATGCACGCTCCGGAGCGGTTCTCGCGAGATTGTCGAGCAGTAGCCCCGTATTTTTACGCGCAGACTTGCGTTGTTGAGTGGTTTCACAGCGCGCCTCGGCGCGCTCGTATGACGCGAGCATACGATTGATCTGATCGGGCTCAATGACGTCGTTGTTGAGTAGGTCGATCAGGTCGAGTTCTGCAACGGTGGCCAGTGTCCAGAAGTCGGGTGAGTCGCCGGTGCCGGTGCCTTTTAAACAGTCCTGGCGCACCACTGCAATGTGTTGCTTGACATAGTCGTGTTGCCCTAGGTAGGTGGCGATGGCCAAGGCGTTGACCCCTAACCAGTAACTGCCCTCAAACAGCGGCTCGGTAAAGGCAAGCCCGTAAAGCTCCAGCGAGTGTGATAAGAGACTGTTACGCCGTTTATCATCGCGCTGGCTCAGCGCCTGGGACTTGATGACGCTGGCCAGATTGCCGGTAAGCTGCAAACTGATTATCGCCAGCTGCTCACGCGCACGCTCTGCTAGATGGCGCGCGCGACCGTAGCTGTGAAGCGCGTGAAGCACTTTGAGTTTGGTGAGGACCATGTCCTCGTGGACACCGACCTCTGCGATGAGTGCGTCTTCATCCGGCCAAACTCGCTCGATGACCAGCATGGCGAGTAGGTTCTCGCCTTTTTTGTGCAATCGATCGGCGAGTTGGGTCGTGTAGTCGTCGCCAGGCGCAATTCGCATTTGTTCAAACATGCCGTTGTAAAAGTCCTGCATGCTCGCAGGCAGATCAGCAAACAACGTGCGCAGCGCCTCGGCATTAGTGGGTAGCGCGTCCATCAACCCTAGTGGACGTGGGTATCGGGGTCGCAGACCGAGTGACTGTGACCGGTCTCGCAACCCGTTTCAATGCGCGGGTACTCGCGTCCCCGAATGTAGGCGGGCGTGTCAACGCCAATGAAGAGCTCGACAATATCGCGATCGAGCATACCCTTGTGAGCCTCCTCGCGAAGGATACGAAAGGCTATTTCATCCGGGGCTGCCTTTTTATACGGCCGGTCTGTGGCAGTGAGCGCGTCGTATATGTCGCAGATGGTCATGATGCGTGACTGCAACGGGATATCACTGGCCACCAATCCATCGGGATAGCCCGTGCCATCGAGTTTCTCGTGATGGCGCCCCGCAATATCAGGAATGCCAGCGAGTTCGTCGGTCCAGGGAATCATGCGTAAGAAATTGGCTGTATGTACCACGTGGGACTCGATTTCCTTGCGCTCGGCAAGAGTGAGGCTGCCCTTTGCCATGGACAGCGCCTCGAGGTAATTGTCATTCAGCAGCGGGCTGACGGTGCCGTCGGCATCAGCACACTCAAAGCTGCTCAATGCGCCCAGATTTTCCTTGCATTCGTCGGGTAGGAGCGATGGCTCATTGGAGCGAATCACCGTGGCCATGAACTGCTGAAGTCGTTCCCTGTCCTGGGCATGACGTGCCTTTATATCAGCGACCGTCGCAGAGTCGGCCTTGCCGCGCTCGTACAGTCGCAAAATGGCCTCCGCTGAGTCGGCGCGCATGGTTTGTTCGGCCAGTGCCAAGCGATATCTGAGCTCCGAAAACTCCCAATCATAGAGTTTCTTGGCTTTCATCAATACGTGTTCGCGCACGCCGACTTTGCCGAAATCGTGCAGCAGTGACGCGTAGCGAAGTTCGCGCAGCCGGGCATCAGTTGGATCAAAGCGAATCAGGTCACTGCGATTCGCCTGCGGTAGCGCGCGAGCCAGTGCGACGCTCAGATCTGCCACACGAAATGAATGACCGCTGGTGGTCGGGTCGCGTTGTTCAATGGCCGCAACCGACGCATTGACGAAGTTCTCAAACAAATTGTTGATGCTGTCGATCAGCATCCGTGTCTGAATTGCGACGGCTGACAAACTCGCCAGTGCACTTACCGACTCCTTCACTTGCGCATTAAAATCGATGACGAGGGTTTCGGCGTTGTCGGCGTTAATGAAATCGCTACGCTGCTGCTTTCGGTTGATGACCTGCAATACGCCTACAACTTTGCCCTGGTAGTCGATCATCGGCACACAATACAGTGAGCGTGTCCGGTAGCCTATGCGCTTATCGAAATCTTTATTGAAGCGAAATGGCTGTTCCGGGCCCATGAGGTAGACGTCCTCGCAGTGAATCGACTCACCGGTGAGTGCCACAAAGCCCGAGATGGATGACTTGCTGACAGGAAACCGACTTTCCGCAAACGGCAGTTCCATAGAGTCGTTGCGGGTCAGTTTGAACACAAGCTCTGCTGGCTCCTGTTTATCGTCCAGCAAGTAAATCGATGCCGCATCGCAGCAAGCTGTGTCTTGCGCAGCCTCGAGCACCCGCTCGAGCAGCTTGTCAAGATCACGCTCGGCAGATAAAGCAACACCGACCTCCGTCAACCGAGTCAGATCCGCTTCGGCCGCGGCGGCCATCGCACTTTGCTCCTTGGCTCGTGAACGCGTTGCAAACATCTCGCAGGCTGTCTTGATAAGGCGCAGCTGCGTATCGACATCGCCCGATAGCGGAAACTCCACTTCACGGCTAGTCTCACTGCGAGCTATAAATGCCACGTGAGGCAATGCCAATCGCAAATCAGTAAGGGGCATCTCGTTCAGTAAGCGTTGATCAAGCACCACGGCGGCAGGTTTGAAGGCAATCAGCTCATCGACGGTCTCGCACATGCGTGTGGGCAGTGCGGTATGGGAAAGCTTTTCCAGTAGCGCGCGGCAATCGGCATCTGAACCTAGTGCGACACGAACACTGTCTGACACGTGACTTAATGACATGTTGAACTCCGGTTGCAATCTTCAGTCTACTTCAGACTCACCTCTTATCAAGCTATCTCCTCTGATATGTGGTTGTTGTGTAAACGTCCTGTCACCATCGTCGTAAATAGCGGAGCACTGTGCCTCGGGCACTCATTAAACTGGGGCACCCATTAAACTTGGGCATTCATGAAATCATAAGAGCGACTCCAACCTCGTGACCCTGCTGACGCCAATGTCGCCTAGGGGGGTGATCAGTATTTACGTTTTGTTATTTACTCGTCGAAATAGTCTCCTTAAGCAGATGTGGTCCTCGCATCATCCTGTCAAGAAGAACGTCTCAACCGAATCATTCTGGTTAATCTCCCCGATGGGTTCTCGAAACGTTGTGCCCCTATGGTTCGCATTACACTGGGAATGCACTCAACTGTGATGGCTGCGGGTTTGACCCCAGCCGTGTTACCAGACCTGTCTGCAAAGGTGGTTGGTGCCCACACCGTGGCGGGTTTTTTCTGGAGAGAGCTCGCTCCCTTACCCACGCCCTTGTTTAATCCCGTGCTCACTCTGAGATACGTAGACGCGAGATGGCGTGCTGGAGCTTTTTGTCCTAGCGCCCAGGGCTTTCACCGAGTCATATCGCACCGGTCTGCGAACTGGGGGGCCGCACCCATTTGGTGCGACAGAGAAGTGATGGTGATCTAATTGGTGCGCTTTGTGACATTTTTTTGCGAGCGTATTTTTTTAAAGCACTGTTTTTGTTAAGAAATCTACCTTTGGTGTGACATTGGCTTGCCACAATGTGACACAAATATATACTGAGTCAGTGGTATCAACCTAGATGTAACAAAAAAGGTAACAAAAGAGGTGCTAAAGCGCCCCTAGCTAAAACAAATCGCACGGGTGCTGAAGAGTCACTTATGTGCTGCCAAAAGAAGGACGTCAAAATGATCAAATCACTATCCAGCAAGCCCGGATTCGCACTAGCGGCACTCGCAGTAGCAGTAGCTACCGCGGCTCCCGGAGTATCAGCCCAAGACCAACTCGAGGAAGTACTGGTCACTGGCTCTCGAATACCTGTTAATGTCAACGCGATATCGTCCGTGCCGGTTCAGTCAGTTTCCGAAGAAGATATCCGTAACTCGGGGGAAATTAATATCGCTGATATTGTGGCAGATATTCCTGCCCTCGTTTCGTCGCAAACAGCCGAGAATTCATCAACCGGTGGCAATAGCCTCAATCTTCGCGGCTTAGGCGGCGCCAGGACACTCACCTTGGTAAATGGACGCCGCCACGTCGCAGGTTTCCGGGGGTCGCAAGCGGTCGATGTGGGAACTATTCCGCGAGCACTGGTGGAAAGTGTGGAGGTAACCACCGGTGGTGCATCAGCGGTCTACGGTGCAGACGCGGTTACTGGTGTAGTTAACTTCATACTAAAGGATGATTTTGAAGGTTTTCAGCTCGATATGTCTGCCGGACGACCTGAGAGTGGCGCTGGCGAGACAACAGTTTTCGACTTGGCCTGGGGAACAAACTTTAACAACGGCCGCGGTAATGCGGTTCTGACGATAAGCGCAGAGGATGATGCGGGTATATTGCGGGGTGAGCGTTCATGGTCCCTCGACAACGGCATTGGCGCTACCGTGAACAACCCCGATCCGAACGGGCCGCCGCGCACAATACTGAGAGATGTCGGTTATTGGCTGACATCGCACGAGGGCTCGATTGCCCCCGGTTTTGGTGGCCGCAGTGATATTTACGTCGACATCAACGGCAACGGCGTTGCTGACTGCCAGGAATCAGAGGGCGGTCGAGTTGGCTACCTCGCTGGTTGTTGGTTGACTAACCCCGATGGCAGCGTTCGCGTTAACCAGGACGGCGTTTTGATTGATGGTCTGCTCAGTACGGGCGGTGATAGTGCTTACGCCGAACATAACCGCGATACGCTGTATCCAGAGACCGATCGGCAGGTTGTAAATTTCAATGTGAGCTATGAGTTTAGCGATACGCTCAAAGGTTTCCTTGAAACAAAGTATGTAAAAGCTGAGACCCAGACTTTCGCAGAGTACGACGGTTTCTTCGATACACTCGAAATTACGCCTGATAACCCTTACTTGCCATCTGAGCTGCAGCCAGTCATGGATCAAGTGGGTTACCTTATTTTTACGAAAGACGCACTTGATTGGCATGACGATGGAGCTGAGTACACGCGCGAGACTACACGCGTTGTCGCGGGCCTCGAGTGGCAGCCATCGGAAGATCACATGGTCGAGTTTTCTGTGAACCAGGGAATGTTTGAGCAGAAATCGGAAGAAACTAGCATTTTGCTTGACCGATTCTACGCGGCGATGGATACGGTTGCAGATGCCAACGGTAACCCCGTCTGTCGTTCAGACTTGGATTCCACTGCGGCTTACCCCATCGACTACTTTGCATGGGCAAATGGCTACACCGAGGGTAGCTTCTACAGTGATCGCTACTACACGTTCACGCCCGGTGATGGTCAGTGCCAGCCGCTCAATCCGTTCGGCACATACGCTGCCAGTCCAGAGGCACAGAACTTCATTACTCAGCGTTTAACAGACGAGCTAGAGATAGAACAGTTTGTTGTGAACGTGACGGCCGTCGGTTCGTTTGACGTCCTCAGTGGCTTGTTGGACGGTCCTATTGGCTATGCAGCTGGCATTGAGTATCGCGACGAGTCAAGCGATAACCGTTTGGACCCATTGACACTCGGCATTTTGCCGCAGGGCACGTCGTTTACGCCGGGGGCGCAGGTGAGTGAAGTATCGCCGTGGTTGTTCGGCTTCACCTCGTTCGACAACACCCAGCAGTTCAATACCGGCGGCGACTACGATGTAACGGATGTCTTTGCTGAAATTAGGCTGCCGATCTTTGCGGATCGCGCGTTTGCACGAGAGTTGACTATTGATGCGGCGGTCCGTCAAGCAGACTACTCGACATTGGGTGAGGCAACGTCGTGGAAGTTTGGCGCCACGTGGGCCCCTATTGATGACGTGAGATTCCGGTTTACCACATCGGAAGCAGTAAGGGCGCCTAATATCTCTGAACTATACGATCCCAAGCTGCCCATCACCGTCAACAAGAACGAAGATCCCTGTGATGTTCTCCGCGTTGACGAGGGTTCGTCAGTGCGCGCCGCAAACTGTGCCGCTGCACTTCAGACCATTGGTGTAGCAGATTCCGCCATTTTTGATTCGTCGGGTAACTACGCTTGGGAAAACCCACTGACAGCCCGCTTTAACGGTGTGTCAGGCGGCAATCCAAACCTCGGTGTCGAGACTGCAGATACGGATACCTTTGGTGTGGTCTTGGCCCCCAGCTTTGTGGATGGTTTGTTGATCTCAGTTGATTATTGGGATGTCACAATTGAGGACGCCATATCAGCTGTGGGTGCCTCAGATATCTTGCAAGGTTGTTATGACTCGGCTTCCTACCCCAGCCTGGGATTTTGTAACTCGTTTACGCGACGAGCAGACGGTGGTCTGAACTTCCTAGAAACCGGGCAGATTAACTTTGCAAACCTAGAAGCGGAGGGCGTGGATTTGTCTGCGTCTTATGAGTTTGCGGTCGGTGACAATATGTTCACAGTCCGTGCAGTGGCGTCACGCCAGGAAAATTTAGATTTTTTCTTCAATCCGCTCGACGATGCTGATGTTGATCCCGAGCTAGAGGAAGTGCGGCGACCTAAAACCTCCGGTATGTTGAGCCTGTCTTGGGATCGAGGACCACTGACGCTGGGTATGCAGACTGTCTACCAGAGCAAGCAGGGCGTTGATGAGATCGAGTCTGTATTGGGGCTGGGCGACAACCAGGCGCTTTATGGTGATGCGGGCTTCTTTGATTCCGTGATGATCACAGATATCAATGGTAATTATCGTTGGAGTGACGAACTCGCTCTGTTCGCGGCAATTAACAACGTAACAGACGAAGAGCCCTTTGCGACTCAAACAGCATGGCCCGTAGGCCCGCGGGGACGTACGTTCATTCTTGGATTCTCATTCTCCATGTAAGTGAGAGCCTGAGTTGTAAAAGCCCGCGGCTTCGTCCGCGGGTTTTTTTTATGACGACGGTTCAGGTGGGTATTGATGTTTATGAGTGTTGCCTCACCCGCCTGCGGAGCACATTATGTTGTCCATCGGGTACGTCGGCTCTGCGGGTGAAGACCGCTTTACTGCGTAGTTATTTTCATGTGATAGCGCATCAACCACAGAAGAAGCCCAATGAGTAAGATCTCTGATCACGACGAATTTTCCACTCACGCAGTTCCTCTAGCTGAGCGAGTCGCAGCGTTTCGTGTTGCTGCAGTCGCGTCAATGGTGTCATTTTCGCTGCCAACGTTTATTGCCGGAATTGAAGTATCCGCCGGCGTTGGCTCCGAGCTGTCGTTGCCGGCGATCTTAGGTGGGTCAGCGATCATTTTTTTGATTGGTTGGCTAATGGGCTCTGTCGGTGCCCGAACGGGCTTTAATTCCTACTTACTCGTCCGACTGGCCTTTGGTGATACAGGGGCACGCATCGTCAATATTGCTTTTTCTATATCGCTATTGGGCTGGTTTGGCATCAATCTCAATCTATTCGGGCTTGCCATTGCAGGTTTGTCAGCTGACCTATTTGGGCTGGTGCCGCCCAAATTACTGGTGACGATTGCCGCCAGCTTTCTGATAACGGTCACGACCATCATCGGCTTTCGCGCGATTAATCTTGTGTCCACACTCATGATGCCCGTACTGGCCTGTGTGGCCGTGGCGCTACTGGTAATGGCACGAAGCACAGACGGACCTGAGCTTGCGATATCAGCGGGTGATATGAGTTTGGGCGATGGTATCTCCGCTATTGTCGGATCGATTGTCATCGGTTCGATAATCATGCCGGACATCACGCGATTTTTGCGCTCATCAAAAGGTGCCTTGGTGACCAGTGGCACTAGTTATCTCATTGCGCAGCCTTTTGTCATGTGGGCGGCGGCTGTGGCGGCCCTGGCTCTAGGTACAAATGACATCATCGGCATCATGCTCACCCTGGGCTTGGGGCTCGGAGCCTTTGTCATCATCATTGCAGGGTCATGGGTGTTAAACGCGCTCAACCTTTACAGCGCAGTTTTAGGGGTTACCGCGTCGTTTCCTTCACTTGATGCGCGTCACGTCACCGTGGTACTTGGGGTTCTCGGAGTCACTGCCGGGCTCATGAACATTCTGGATAGTTTCGTGACATTTCTCTTTTATTTGTCCGTCGTCTTTATCCCCGTGGCCGGCGTGGTCATTGTTGACCATTTTGTGGTGCGCCCAGGACACTATCGGGTCAGCGAGGTTTTGGATGATCGGCCTGTGAATCTGTCTGGACTCAGCGCTTGGTTTGTCGGCGCAGGGGTTGCCTTGGCCGCCTCTGAGGGCATCATTAACAGCATCACAACCGTCGCGGCGCTCGACGCCATGCTGACTGCAGCGCTGTTATATTGGCTACTGGCGCGTCTTGGATTCGTAGGCGACTAATATGCGTATTGGTTTAGACGTGGGTGGCACCCACACCGACGCGGTGCTGATGGACGGTACAACGGTCGTCGCAAGAACCAAAGCTACCACTACCGCCGACGTAGCCTCGGGTATTGAGGCTGCGCTTCGTGTCATTTTGGCCGAGTGTGATCCAGCGGCAGTTGATTTGTTAACCATTGGCACGACACAGTTTACTAACGCGGTGATCGAGCGAAAGCAGCTATCCAAGGTTGCTGCGGTAAGGGTGTGCTTGCCGGCCGGACGAGGTTTAATGCCAAGGTCTGACTGGCCAGAGGACCTGGTAAAGTCGACAGATGGCGGCAGTTACCTACTTCACGGGGGGCATCTTTACGACGGCCGGGAACTGGCGCCCCTTGATGATGCCGAGGTAACGGCATTGATTCGCTCACTTAATGACGCTAAGCCAGCCGCTGTTGTTGTCTCCTGCGCGTTCTCACCAGCACAGCCGGCACTCGAGGTGACGCTGGTGGACCGCTTGCGTGCTGCGCTGCCCGACACTCCGATCTGTCCTTCTCATCAAATAGGCGGGCTGGGTCTCATCGAGCGTGAAAACGCGGCAATTCTGAATGCCGCCCTGCTGGCCTTTGCCGATAGGGTCGCAAATGCATTGACTGGGTCGAGCAGCCGATTGGGACTCAGATGCCCAGTGTACGTGAGTCAAAATGATGGGACGCTGATCACCCTTGAGCGCCTTCGGCACTATCCGGCACTGACGTTTGCTTCAGGACCGACTAATTCGATTAGAGGTGCTTGGGCGTTAACGGGTCTTTCCGATGCCATTGTCATCGATATTGGCGGTACGACGTCAGATATTGGCGTGCTAAAGAATGGCTTTCCACGCCAGTCGAATCTGGTTATCGACGTAGGTGGCATCAGAACAAACTTCCGCATGCCGGATGTACTTGCGACTGGGCTCGGAGGCGGCAGTTTAGTGAGTGACGACGGTCGCACTTGTGGCCCTCAGTCAGTTGCGCGGGACTTACGCCAGAAGGCCCTTTGTTTTGGCGGAGATGTCATGACGCTGACCGATATAGCTGTGTCTCGTGGCCGATTAGCGATATCCGACGCAGCTGTTACATCACCCGTTACGGAGGCTCTGTGTGACATTGTTGATGAGACGATTCTCGCTAAGCTCAATGCTGCGGTTGATCAGATGAAACCAGGTGGTGCGATATTACCCGTGATCTTGGTGGGTGGCGGCGCCGCTCTCGTGCCTGGTGATAACCTAGCTGGCTGTCCTATTGTCAGGCCCGATAATGCCGATGTTGCTAATGCAATTGGCGCATCTATTGCTCAAGTGAGTGGTGAAGCCGAAATGCTGCATGTGGCGTCCAAACAAAGTCGCTCAGAGGTGGTTGAGTTAGTAACGGCCCGTGCCGAGACGGCCGCGGTGAGCGCGGGCGCCGCGGCAGACACATTGTCTACCATCAACGTTGAAGCGCTGGATATCCCCTACATGGCTGCCGAAACAACGCGTATTCGCGTTACTGTCGTGGGCGACTTAGATGACCCGTCAAAGAGGGCATCATGAAAATCGTTGCATCAGATATCGATGACCTAGCGTTGGGTGCAGTGTTTCTGGCAACGGGTGGCGGCGGCGACCCGTATTTGCCGGCATTGATTGCTAAGCAAACACTGGTGCAGACGGACGGCGTCACTTTGATAGCGCCAGAGGCATTGCGTGATGAAGATTTTGTGGTGCCGATTGGTGGCGTCGGTGCCCCGACTGTATCCCTTGAGCTACTTCCCTCTGTCGACGAGGCCTCTCAAGTCCTAGACCGTTACGAGCGACTGATGGGTCGGTCAATTGCCGCAGTCGCTTCATTTGAAATTGGGGGCGGTAACTCCCTCATGCCACTGATGGCGGCTGCTGTCCGTGGTGTGCCTGTCGTCGATGGTGATGGTATGGGGCGCGCTTTCCCAGAGGCTCAAATGATGAGCTACGCCATTGCCGGAGTGACGCCAACGCCTGCACTGGCCATGGATTATGCCGGAAATACCGCGACCTTCGAGACGGCCGATACGGTCACCTACGAGCACCACATTCGCGCTTTTGCGGCTGCCGCTGGGGGTATGATTACCGTTGCGGAACACCCGATGTCTGGTGCGGAACTGAAAGCGTCAGTCATTTCGGGTACGGTCAGTTTTTCCTTGAAACTGGGACAGCTGTTACGCAAGCAGCGCGGCCCTATCAACCAACTTATGCCCGCCTTGCGAGCGTTGTTTAACGAGTCTGTCTACGGCGCTATCCATCAGATTTTTTCTGGAAAAGTAGCGTCGATCAGTACACGCACCGTGGGTGGGTACGATGTCGGTGATCTGTCGATACAAGATTTTCATGACCCCAACGCGGTCTGTTCAATTACCATCAAAAATGAATACCTGGTGGCAATGGTAGACGGACGACCCTTGGCCATGGTGCCCGACTTGATTGTTATCGTGGATGCCGAGACGGCAGCCCCGATAAATGCTGAACGACTGCATTACGGTCAGCGGGTGGCCGTTTTGGCGATTGGCGCCCCGGAGTTTTATCAAACACCGCAGGCACTCGCCGCGACGCAGCCTCGATGTTTTGGTATTGACCTAGACTATCAAGCTTTAGCGGAATTGGTGCCGTCCGATAATTAGCTTTTAGCTCTTGGCCCCTAGCTTTTGGCTTTTAGCTCTCAGCGGTAAGCGTTGTATCGATGGCCTCAACTGCGGTTGGTTGTCTCTCTTCCCTAAAAAGAGACAAGACATCCTCGAGAATGACAAACAACGCGGGTATCAAGATCAGTGTGACTGCCGTTGCAAACACGACGCCAAAGCCGAGCGAGACCGCTAGGGGCACAAAGGGCGCCGTATCGAAGTCGCGTGTGACCATGAGCGGTAGCAGTCCCATGAACGTAGTGACCGAGGTGAGGAAGATAGGCCGAAACCGTGACATGCCCGAATCGATCACCGCATCTCTTACATTCATGCCGTGAAGCCTACGATTTCGATTTATGAAGTCCACCAATACGAGACTTGAATTGATGACCACGCCTGCGAGCGCGATCATCCCGAGTAGCGAAAAGAAGACAAGGTCATAGTTCATGATTTGGTGACCGAGGATGGCCCCGATAAAGCCAAAGGGGATGCTCGCCATGACCACCAGTGGTTGTAGGTAGGACTTTAGGGGTATGGCAAGCAGTGCATAGATCACCATGAGCGCCACCAGGCTTGCACTAACCAAGCCGCTAAGTGCACGCGCACGCTCTTCTGCTTCACCAGCTTGATAGATGGATACGCCCGGATAATCCTCTAACAGCTTCGGCACATGTGTTTTAAAGAGTTGGAGCAAGATGGTCTCTGGTGCGACTCGATTTCGATCAGCCGAAGCGACGATATTAATTGTGCGTTGCCCATCTGTTCGGTTAATGGTCGAATTACCCATGGTTGGAACCAACGTTGCCACTGATAAAGCTGGCACCTCAGTGCCATCAGGGAGTCTTATGCTCATGCTTTCAAGACTTGCCAGCGATCTGCGGTCATCCTCCGGAAAGCGCACCATGACTCTGACGTCATCACGGCCTCTCTGCACACGCTGAGCTTCGAAGCCGTAAAACGCATTTCGCACTTGGTTACCTAAGTCCGCCTGTGTCAGACCCAATGATTCTGCTTCTGGACGTACCTTTAGCGCCAGTTCACGTTTTCCTGACCGGTAGCTATTGCTGATGTCGTACAGCCCCCCATAGCTCTCCAATGTGTTGGTCAATGATGCTGCGGCACGGCCTAATTGTTCAATATCGCGACCTCTCAGTTCGAGATCGATATCGGCGCCGAGCGATACTGCATCAGCCGAGAAGCTTAATTCCACCACGTCCGGTATCGGTGGTGTCAAATCGCGCCAGAGGTTTACGACCTCCTGCGGCGTCATGCCGCCTCGATCGCGATAGGGAACCAGATTGAGCGAGATTTCCGCCACATGTGATCCCGTGGCTCCAATCATGACGAGCGCACCTTGGGTAATGGTCACGCCAATCGACGACAGTTCATTTTTGAAGGCCGAACTACCGTCGCTTCGATTGCCGTCGACGATGCGGCGAGTTTCCACTGCGGAGGCCTGTATTTTTTCTACAACGGCTTGGGTTCCCGCTAGCGGATATCCCTCTGGCATGACGACACGCGCGACAACGTTATTACCCGATACCGAAGGGAAAAACTGAAACACCACACGACCACTTGCCATCATGCCGCCCATGACAATCATCATAGCGAGGGCGATCGATAGCGTTGTGTAGCGATGGTCTATCGCCCACTCGATCCACGGTTTGTAGCGATGGCTAGCAAAGTGCCCGAGAGAGCCCGCAATTCGGTCTTGAATAGCTCCCCAACGTCTGGCAAGTCGGCTCTTTGTTGCTTTTGTTTGACTTCGATGCGCTAAGTGCGAGGGAAGAATGAGCTGTGACTCGACGATGCTAAAAATGAGGCACAGGACGACAGTGCCGCCGATGGATATGAAGAACTGACCGAGGTTGCTGTCGACGCTAAGTAGCGGCATAAAGGCAGCTATCGTCGTTAGCACACCAAAGAAAACAGGGACTGCGACCTCGCTCGTCCCCATAATTGCCGCAGTGCGCGCATCGAAACCCTCTTGCTCTTTTGTGTAGATGCGCTCCCCGACTACGATGGCGTCGTCTACGACGACCCCCAATGACAGCAACAGACCCATTAACGACAGCGTGCTGATGCTCAAGTCGGTTGAGGGGAAAAAGGCGAGGGCGCCGAAAATAGCAACGGGTATGCCCGCACTTACCCACAGCGCTAAGCGCACCTTGAGGAATAACGACAAGCTGATAATAACCAGCAGCAGTCCGCTCAAGGCATTGTTCATCATGGTCCCAAGCCGACCAATGAGTTCATCGGCTTCGTTATTCCAAATCGTAAAGTGAATACCCTCGGGTAACGCTCGCTCCTTTTGTGCTACGTAGGCGAGAACCGCCTCTGAAATTTCGATGGCGTCATCACTGCCGATACGAAAAATCTGAATCATCATTGCCTGCTCACCATTGAACTCAGCGTATTGATCGACGTCTTCAAATCCATCTCTGACCGTGGCGATGTCGCGCAGTAGGAGGCGCCCACCACCTGGTTCTCTTGCGACCACGATGTTCTCTAGGTCTTGTCCCGTGTAGCGCTGACCGGTGCTCCTAAGTCGAATTTCGCCTGACTCCGCTTTTACTGAACCGCCCGGAATATCGATGCTCGAATTACGGATAGCCTGCCCAACTTGAGCAAGCGTTAGTTGATGGCGCCGCAATGTAGCCTCGGAAATCTCGACTGACACCTCGTTAGCTCGCATGTAAAGCGTCTCAACAAGGCTGACTTCTGGAAGCTCGAGTAGGTCCTTACGAATGGCCTCCGTGATGTTCTTGAGGGATTGCTCGTCTGTGTCACCGTGCACCGCGACTTGTGTGACTAAACTGCGCATCGTGACTTGCGAGACGATGGGGCGCTCGGTATTGGCGGGAAAGGTTGATATCGCGTTGACCTGTGCTTTTATATCATCGAGCGCCTTCGCTTTGTCGGCGTTCATGTCCAGTTCAACGGCAACATTGCATTGCCCTTCGGCAGCGGTCGTTCGCACCTTGATGATATTTTCGATACCGTCGATCGATTCCTCAATCCGCGCACAAACACCCGTCTCCACTTCGGCCGGCGCAGCGCCCAAATAAGGTACGGTGACCATTACCACCGGCGCCTCAACGTTAGGGAACTCCTCTTTTCTGACATCTTGCAGGGCAAGCAAACCTGACCCTATTAGGATGAACATCAGCAAGTTTGCTGCGACGGGGTTATCGACGAACCAAGCGATGAGCTTTGGCATATAACAGCCTTATTCGATGACGGTGACGGGCATGCCCTCGACCACAAATTGCAGTGGTGAGATGCTAATGCGCTCGCCTGTGGCAAGGCCGTCAGAGATGAGCGCAGTTTGGTCCGATAATTTAAAAATCGAAACGGGTCGAAAATGCAGGCGACTCGCCTCGTCGATGACCATGACGGCGTTGTCAGGCCGAAGCGCCGTTCGCGGAACTGATACTAAATTGTCGACGGAGCGGCCTTCTATTTTAGCGTCGACAAACAAGCCCACAGGCAACCGTACGCCGTTGTCATTGACCGTCTGAGAAACCTCAACAATCAGATGTAAAAACCGACTTTTTGTTGCAATATCGCCTTCTGTTCGCAGGAGTTTCGCGTCCCACATCTGGGTGCTACCGGCGTAATTAGCGGTCAATGTCACATTAGCTGGCGTGTCATCGGCGAGGCCGGTTTGTGCGAAGCTTGGGTTCAGGTAGGCCAGCTGAGCGTCGGCCAGCGGCAATCGAACTTCCAGTCGATCGATATCATAAAGCGTCGCCATCGTCGCGCCCTTGGGAATAAATTGGCCTAAATCCACGGCTTCGTCTCGCACACGCCCGTTATACGGCGCGACAAATACAGTTCGCGCGAGATCGATTTTGGCGCGATCGACAGCCGCTGCCGCATCGTCTGCAGCGGCTTGCGCGACACTTTGCAAACGCTCGATATTTTGCAGTTCTGCCACACTTGCCAGCTCGTCTGCATACAATGAGCGGATGCGAGCTGCCTCCTCGTCCGCGTAGCGTTTTTCTGCCTGCATCCGCTTGCGATTTGCCTGGGCTCTGGCGAGCGCGATCTCATAGTCCCTCGGATCGAGTCGCAGGAGGACATCACCTTGCTTAAACTCGCCACCGGAGGCGAGGTTGGGAGAAATACTAACGACTTCTCCCGCAACCTGCGAAACCAGCTTGGTTTCTATTTTGGGTTGCACGTTGCCTTCGGAGGTGACGCTGAGGCTGATGGTCGTGGGATTGACCGTCATGGCCCGTACGGCAACCGGCACGGGTTCCTTGGGAGTCGTGCCCAGCTGGGGTTTAGTGCCAACGAGCACCAGGTAAACCCCTGCGGAGATAGCAAGAATGATTGCCGGGACCAGCAGTTTTCGGAGCGCAAACGCTGTGCGATCGGTGGGGTGGTCCATAGTCAGTGCTCAATCATTCCGAAGGGTGTGAGGTCATTCTCACTTGCGACCGCATTATACGGGGTGTTTGCCTCAATCCGCGTCATACTTATGAATGATGACAATGCCATCATTAACGGCCGCGCGTTGTGTCTTGCGTTTTCGGCGAACCCGAGTCTAAGACGGGAGGGGCCTTAGCGAGCCCCGGCTCGGTGGGTCTTTATATCGGCAGACCGTCATCGATAGCGTGATTTCGATCCGCGGGCGTTTGCACCCCGGGTACGTGGTAGATGCCATTGACGGCTGTCTGTGTCGAACCGATGTCATCCCTCGCCGCGTAAAACTGGCTGTACCACTTACGTCCCTTCAGGAAGGGCCCCTCGGTTTTCATCGCCATGGGTTTCAGCGCGGGTGTTTTGTTCTGCCAGATTTCAAAGTCTTTGGAGAAAGCTTCGAGCGCTCCCGCCTGAATGGCTTTGGCCATTTCCTTGTCCTCTGCTGTAATAGTGCCCGTTGCAGACTTGACGAGACAGCCGTGCCACGACTTAATTTTCCCGTCGCTAACCGGCGTATTTGCGATCATCTCGAACTGCGTCGCATCGCCCCAGACCTGCTTTGACAGCAACACACCTGGCCCCGTATACCAAGTGGTGGTGTATAACATCGCGCCGCCGTAGAGCGTCATCGCACCGCCTTGACGCTGGATGAGTACGTGGTCGCGCATTTCGTTCTCAAAGTATTCGCAAGGGGCGCCATGTGTCGGACCGAGATGTCGGTTGTCGCACATATTATCCAGCACCTCCTGCGGATGGAGCTCTAGCTCAGGTAGGTGGTCTAGGTCCCAATGAACCCATCCTCCCTCGTCCCACTGCTCGAGATAGGGGGCCGCGTAGTCAGGCTCTGCGCCGTCTTCGTCAAACCACATCATGATGCAGCCCATGTTGTCGACGACCGGGTAAGAGCGTATCGAGGCCGATTTGGGGCAGGGCCCGTCGTGGTAGGGAATGTCATCAACGTGACCTTCCGAACTGTAGCGCCAGCCGTGGTAAGGACATCGAATGGAGTCACCCTCGACATGCTTACCGCCCACGTCCGCTACAATCAGCATGGCGCTCGTATTTTTCGCGAGGTGGGTGCCCATATGTTTACAGTAGGCGTCGAGCATGACGGGGTTACCGCTCTCGCCACGATAGAGCGCAAAGTCGCGACCGAAAAAGGTGACGCCAATCGGTCCGTTATCAATTTCTCGGCTCTCGGCTACGATGAACCAGCCTCTTGGGTAGGTGTTTGGCCCTAAACCGTAGTCTGCTGCTTGTGCCACTGTCTCTCTCCTCTTGGTGCATCATGTCACTCTGTCAGTGACGGAGCCTGATAACGATAAACTAGGCCAATTAGAATCGCTGGTCAAAATGGACAGTCGTCATTCTCTAGACAAAAAGGACGATGACAGCGACCCTCACGAGACTGAGCATGCAGCGCTAGCATCCGTGATCCCTATTCAGTCAGGAGTGACATTTGAGTCAAGATCAATTAGCTCTGTTTAGAACCGAAGTGTCGGCCTGGCTGAAGACGCATTGTCCGGCCTCGCAGCGCCAACCTATCGTCCGCGAAGAGCAGATATGGGGCGGTCGCCGACGTGTATTTCCAAGTGCGGATGCAAAGCAGTGGTTTGAGGCCTGTCGCGACAGGGGGTATACCGCGCCCGAGTGGCCTGTCGAATACGGCGGTGCTGGGCTGACGCCAGAGCAGGCAAAGATTTTGAAGCAAGAAATGGCGCGGCTGCAATGCCGCCCACCATTGTATTGTCAGGGGCTATGGATGTTGGGCCCGGCGTTGTTGGTTTATGGCAGTGAGGCGCAGAAGCGTGAGCACTTATCGGCCATTTGCCGCGGAGAGATCCGGTGGGCGCAAGGCTATTCAGAGCCGTCTGCGGGTTCGGACTTAGCTAATCTGAAAACCAAAGCCGAGGACTGTGGTGACCACTTTCTTGTTAATGGGACCAAAATATGGACGACTAAGGCGGATGAGGCCGACTGGATCTTTTGTCTTGTTCGAACGAGTGATGCCTCGCCCAAGCAGGCAGGCATCAGCTTTTTACTCATTGATATGGCCAGTGAGGGAGTGTCTACGTCGCCCATTCAATTAATCAGTGGCGAATCCGAGTTTTGCCAGACCTTTTTTGACAATGTGCAGGTGCCCAAAGCCAACTTGGTTGGTGAGTTGAATGGTGGATGGGCGGTAGCTAAAGAACTACTGAAGCACGAGCGCAAGATGATGGCCGCATTTGACGGCATGCTGGAAAAACCGGCGATGTCTTTGCTGGAGTTGGCTCACTACGCGGTAGGTGTTGATCAAGATGGTCGGCTGGGGAACTCAGAGCTTCGCAGTGATATTGCACAGCACCTCATGCGCGAGCAGGCCATTAGTCAATTGGGTGAGCGTATTTACTGGCAGGGAAAGGCTAAACAGTCAGACCCCCGACTGCCGCTATTGATGAAGCATCTGGGTACGACCGAGACACAGACGAAAGACGAGCTAATTTTGCGAGCTCTGGGTGATGAAGGACTGTCCATGGAGGACGAATGCGTGCCTGAAGGTTTGCGCAAAATGGTGAAGCAGTGGGCCTTTAACAAAGCCCTGACCATCGCTGGAGGTACCAGTGAGGTCCAGTTAAATATCATAGCCAAGCGCGCGTTGAGCATGCCTACCTCAGAGGTTAAGTCGTGATCTTGAATGCTGAGCAATTAATGATGCGCGAGACAGTGGCGCAGTTTTTTGCTGAACGAGCGCCAATCAGCCGCCTGCGAGCGCTAGAGCATGAGCCGATTGATATCAGCTACGACGTTGAATTGTGGTCTGACATGGTGGCGCTTGGGTTGACTGGGATTACCGTTCCCGAAGTCTATGACGGTCTCGATTTTGGCTGGCTTGGATTGGGTGCGATTGCGCAGGAAGCGGGACGCTGCCTCGTGGCAAGCCCACTCTTGTCGAGCGTTGTGATGGGACAGAACGTACTTCTCAATTGTGGCTCAAGGGCTCAGATCGAGCGGCATCTCCCCGCCATGCTGTCGGGTGACAGCACGTCTACGCTAGCTCTGGACGAGGGGAGGGCATTCGATCCAGAGAGTATCGTGGTAGCTGAACGTGCCGGTACTATGAGTGGGCGTAAAATTCGCGTGCTCGATGCACCGATGTGTTCTCTTATTTTTTCTGTCGCTCGGCGCGAGTCTGGCGAGCTTGGTGTGGCCCTTGTGAGTGCGGATTCTCGGGGTATTACTGCTAGTGGTAGGCGTCTGATGGACCTGCGCGACAGTGGCTCGGTGGTGTTCGAGGCACTTCAGACGGAGACCATCGAGTGGCTTGAGGGCCTTGATATTCGGGGAGGCCTCCAAAAGACCTTAGACCAAGCGACGGCTGTGCTCGCTGCTGAGATGATGGGCACTGCGCGTGAGGCGCTCGAGCGAACAGTGACCTTCCTTGGCGAGCGAGAGCAATTCGATGTCAAGCTAGGTACCTTTCAAGCGTTACAACATCGATGTGCCCAAATGTACTGCGAGCTTGAACTGGCAGACAGTGCTGTAGCGGCGGCACTTGTGGCCCTGGATCACGATGCGCCAAATACGAGTAGTTTGGTCAGTAGTGCCAAGGCGCTTGCTAATGATTGCTTGACGCTCATCAGTTCGGAGTCGGTGCAGCTACACGGCGGTATGGGCGTGACCGAAGAGATGGATATGGGACTATTCCTGAAGCGCTCTCGGGTTTGTAACCAGCTTCTCGGGTCCTCAAGCTATCACCGTGATCGTTATGCGCGACTTAATGGATTTTGAGCCGCTGTTGGACCGCTATCCTATATCTCTGTTTTTCGCTCTAAACGCAGCCTCACCTCTCGTGGCTCTCGTCAGCTGCGCTTCAGATGTGGCGTTGTCAGCGTGCCCGATGCTAGGCGGCGGGCTCGACTAGAAACTGGCTGAACCAGCGACGAAACTTCGCAAAGGGTCCATCGCCGTCACATAAAAGCGGGCGATCGAAGTATTTTTTTCGATCCCAAATGATCTGATCTTCCGACATTTGCTGGCAAATGTTGCCAATGATCGCTTTTCCAACAGTTTTTCCCAACGTGTCCTGTGTTGCCTTTGGCTGGATAAAGGCATAGGTCGCATAGGTTCTCTCGGGACCAACCGGGGTGACGTTGGCCAACAAGATGGTGTCGTATATGCCCGTAAAGCGGACGACGGAGAGGCCAGCGCCTTGACTGCGTGTTTCTATCGCACCGTCGACAATGCCGCGTGGCGTAGGCTGTCGGGTGATGAACTTGCCCTCGCGAATATGTCCATCAAAATTCTGAAAAGCGGCTTCCGGTACATCATCCGTACCGTGGACGTACAAGAAGTGCGCTGCGTCGACTGCGTTTTCACCCATTTCTTGCATGTGCGTATTAACGTCCCATGTGTGGATGATCATCTCTCCCCAGTCGGGATGATTGGCTTGCGCCTCGGGGATAATTTCTGGCTCCCACGAGGGCGCTTCTTTGTTCGGGTGGTACCACACTAAAATCTGTTGATTGATCTCGCGGACGTCCCAAGAGCCCAGAATCGACTCACCTTTGGCGACGCGCGGCGGCATGTTCTTCGCGTAAGGGATGTGCGTGCACTGGCCATCGCCGTTCCAGCGCCAGCCATGAAATGGGCACTCGATGCTATCCCCTACGATTCGGGGTCCTTTACCGGTCTGCTCGCGAATGCCATAGCCCAAATGTGCACCCATGTGGGGGCAAAAGGCATCAACCACCTTGGCGTCGCCAGCTTCGGTCCTGAAGACCACCAACTCCTGCCCGAAATATTCGACCGGAATGGCATCGCCGACGTTGAGTTCATGCGAGTACAACACCTGAAACCAACCCATAGGCATGGGCAAGGGACAGCGCGGGGTATCGGTGGCGATCATCATGTGACTCGTTTCCAAAATAAAGGATCTGGGAAAGTATAACGGCTGAGGCTGGACTGCCTACCTATAGATGGTGTGCAAATGGATTACGGGGCCTTCAAATGGATTACGACGCGGTTGTATGGATCATCGCCTTAAGTAGCTATCGCTGGATACACTGAGCGAAACGAGAGAAGGGGATTCCCGTGTCAATAACCACCACTATCGAGGAACTGACTGCGCAAGGAGCTTTCTTTGAGGTTTGTGAGACAGCGACAGCCCGAGGAACGCTACCGGGTTTTAAGCATGCGCCGCAAACACTCACCGAAATCATTCAAAATGCACGTGGACATGGCGACCTTAATTTTATTGTTTCTGGTGACACACGTCTGAGTTTTGCCGAGTTCTTTGCGCGAGCGGACACACTGCGGGCGTTTCTAGAGTCAGAGGGCATGAAGTCCGGTGATCGTTTTGCCATTGCCATGCGCAACAATGCTGAGTGGCTCATTGGCTTCACTGCGGCTTTTCTTGCCGGTGCTACGGTTGTCCCTATCAATAGTTGGGGCCAGGCCCCAGAGCTGGCCTTTGCGGTTAACGATTGTGAAGCCTCTTGGCTTCTTTGCGATGATCAGCGTGCCCACATGCTCGATGCTCTACTTCCAACCGAGCGACGGTTGGTGGTTTATGAGCGGTCAGAGCCAGGATCTCGCCGCGGTGTCTGTTTTGAGGATGCGATCAGCAGTGACGCGCCTTCAGAGGTGACGCTACCGAGTGCCGATGAGGTCTGTCTGATTTTGTACACCTCGGGCAGCACGGGAGCACCCAAGGGTGTGATTCACTGTCAGCAGGCGCTGTCGCAGGCAGTCTTTAACATGATGTTTACGGGCATGCTGACCATGACCGTTGAAGGTGGGCTACGTGAGCTCAGAGGTGGCGCACTGCAAGAAAAAGCCTTGCTTAACGTGCCGTTATTTCACGCGACAGGGCTTTTGGGCTCGTTTGTACTGCCCCTAGTTACCGCGCAGGGGATTGTCATGATTGCCAAGTGGGACGCACAGGAGGCGCTGCGACTGATCGAAAGCGAGCGCGTAACGCTGTTCAGCAGCGTGCCCGCCCTGGTAAAGGATCTACTGACCCAGCCCAATCTGCACGAATTCGACATTTCGTCACTGCAACGTGTGTCATCGGGCGGAGCTGCAATGCCGTCGGATCTTCCCGGTATCATTGAGACAAAAATTGATCAGGCCTATGCCTCAGGCGGTTATGGATTGACCGAGACTCTGGCTGTTGGGAGCCAAGCTGCAGGGGCGGTTTTTGATGCGAAACCGGCTGCGGCAGGCGTACAGTCACCTATCATGCAGGTGCAATGTGCCGCGCCGGATGGCACAGTTTTGCCAACAGGTGAGGCCGGTGAAATCGAAATGCGGGGTATGGCCTGTACCTTGGGTTATTGGAACAAACCTGATGCCAACGCGGCTATTTTCACCGAAGACGGCTGGATGAAAACCGGGGACATAGGTTACGTTGATGATGACGGCTATCTACACATTACAGGAAGGATTAAGGACATTGTCATCCGTGGAGGCGAAAATATCTTTCCGGGCGATACGGAGCAAGCCTGCTACCAGATAGACGGGGTTAAAGAATGCGTTGTGTTTGGTATTCCCGACGAGGTGATGGGCGAAGAGCTTGCCATGATTGTGCGGGTCGATGGCAGTGTGGTCACGAAAGATCGTATTCGCAGCGGGCTAAAGTCACGTATCGCGGCTTACAAAATACCGAAATATATCCGCTTGACCGAGGAGCCACTGATGCGTGGCGCGACGGAGAAGTTTGATAAGCGCGCCATCAGGCGAGCATTTATAGATCAAATGCCCTGAAGCGCGCATGTGCGGCGATGGCGATATTTAAACACCAAAGCCGCCGTCGACGGGTATCAGTTGGCCTGTCGTGTAGGCTGCGTGGTTTGAGGCGAGAAAGACGGCCATCTTGGCAACCTCCTCTGGTTGACCAAACCGCTGTAGCGGTAGCGCGTTTTTTACGGTGTCGATCCACGCGTCATCAAATACCCCCTGTTCTTTTAGACGAAGAAAGATTCCCGTCTCGATTACACCAATAGCGATGCTATTGGCGCGGATGCCGTTGACACCTTCTTCTTTGGCAACGCCCTTGATTAGCTCCTCGACAGCCGCTTTGGGTGCAACTGAAAGAATGTCGAGCGGTGGGTATTTTAATAGTCCCGCAGAGCTGATGTGGAGGTAGCTGCCGCCACCCCCAGCGCGCAGATGGGGCAGCGTCGCATAAATGGCGTTGAATGCGCCCTCCGCATCGGAGCGCATAACCCGCTGCCAAAGCTCAGGAGTGACCTCTGAAATGGGTGACTGCGGGATGTCGTAGCCCGTGGCGATAAACACTGAGTGCAGACGACCGTGGTGTTTGAGGCCCTCATCGACAGCGGCTTTTAGCGTATCAATCTCCTGCAGAGATATGCGACAGCACGACACTCCACCGCCATCACAGCCAAGCTCAGAAACGAGCGCTTCAGCTCGCGCTTGATTGCTGTTGTAGCTCAGCATGAGCGGAACACCCGATGCAACGAGTTCTCGGCAGATGGCTTCGCCAACACCGCCACTGCCGCCAATGACCAAGGCAAAGCCCTCTGGGTAAGAATCGTTCATGCCGTCTCCTTAGTTATGAGTTTTTCGCATCTTTAGCGCGCGAGACCAGTTTTTAGCTGGGTTTGATCCGTGTTTCGGTAGCAGGGTAATACCAACAATTTACCGAGACAAAAAAAACCCGCCAGCCGGCGGGTTCCTATCAAACGACTTGCTTATAGATCGAGTCGAATATCGAGACCGTAGGTCGCCGGGTTGCCCCACTGATGCACGGCATAGCCCAGCGATGGGCCGTAGTTGTACCCAAACGTGCGGTACTCTTCATCCGTAATATTGCGACCCCAGAGCGCGAGGCTAACGCTACGACTATCCTCGAGTTCTCTGCTGAAGGTTAGACGTGCATTGACAAGCGTTCTTTCCTGGTTAGTTGCTTGATCTAGGTTCACCGGAACCGGGTTATTGCCACTTCCGTAGTTGCCGGGCACGGTATTTATGCTCACCGTCTCATCTTTATAAGCTGCTGACAGTTGGAAGTCTAACGAGTTACCACCTGCGTTCAAAAGTGCCCAATCCATGATGAGGTTGTACTCATTATCGGGTGTCAGACCTTGTGATGGCGGAATGTTTAAGCCTAGATAGATCGGGTAGTCGTCGAAGTCACGATTAGTGTAGGCATACTGGGCACGCAACTGGAGAGTGTCAGTGGCCAACCAAGCAACATCTAGTTCCAGCCCTTCAGTGCTGAATTTAGCCGCATTAACTACGTCGGTAGAGATTGATCCAGAGTCCGTCTTAACCACGCTGACTTGAACGTCATCGTAATCATAGGTGTAGTACGCGCCGTTGATGCGCAGTCGACCATCAGCGAGGGTTGATTTCACGCCCACTTCAAAGCTGGCTATCGTCTCCTCGGAGAAGTCATCACCTGTGCCGGTATCACGATTGAACGCGCCGCCGTTAAAACCCCCGGCACGATAACCGGTGGTGTAGCTCGCATAGAAGTTAGTGTTGTCATCCAGGCTGTACTCGGCCACTAAACGGCCGGACGTATTGCTGAACTCCTGCTCGTTGTAATTGCCATAAACGCCGGGTGTTTCTGGGATATTACCAATACCATCAAGGTCACCCACGTAGCCGAACGTCAGACTTCTGGGTGTATTTTGAAGTGTTAGCGAGGCAACCGCTCCATCTACCTGCGCCTGTACAATCTCTTCAGGCGTTCCCGCTGGGAATTGGCTTCTCACAAACGCCTCGGTACCGCTTATGGTGAGCGAGTTTGCGATGGAGTCACCAATAGCTGCTCCAATATAAGCCTCAACGCCTCCGGCAGGAAAGTCGCGCCAGCGGTAGGTCATGTACTTTGTCTCTTCGTTATAACGAAGACCTGCGGTAAATGACCACTTGTCAGAGGCGCGCCATGTGACTTCGCCAAAGACTGATTGCGCATCGCCGCCTGCGTCAAAACCGCGGCTTGCAGAGCTCGCTAAAGTGTAAGTTGGATTCTGAATATTTCGCATCTCGCCGAAATCTTCCCAATCGTAGAAGCCGACGACCCAATCCAACGAATCAGTTGAGCCTAAAATCTGCAGTTCGTGGCTTTCCTGCTCGTAGCTGTTGGCGAGGTCGGTCCAGAAAATACCGTCATCACCATTGGCGTTAATCGCATCGATCATGTCCAAAGCCAAGCTGAAATTATACGTCGGTACAGTCGGGTCTCGAGGATCATCCGATACGATCGGAATATTTGTGAACGCAGCCTCTTGCCCAGCGGGACAAGGCCCAGCTTGGAAGGTAGCTGTGCAGAACGGTAGAGAGGCAGGGACAACTTGACCAAACAAGGCGCCACCAATGGTTTGAAGAGTCAAGCTACTCCTTACACCTGACGCGACTGAGTTATCGATACCGTCGAGATCGCTAAGTGAGCGGTCATTCATGGTTCTGTCACCATATATGTATTTGATGCTGACAGCCTCACTGAGCTCGTAATTTACAGTGAGCGTGTGTGTTTCGTTTTCGACATCGGCGAAGCTCGCAACATCGCTCGAACCGGCGCCAAAATATGAATCTCCGTCGTCCAGTACGCCATTGGCCCAGTCTACGAAGTCATTTGACCAACCTAGGAACTGCTGTATCTGTGGAAGATTAGGTAGCAGACCGAACTGAACTGACTGTGCGACACCACCCGCAAGTGCCTGAACGGTAGCAATTTGCGATGTGCTGTCGATAGGGACGTTTGCTGGATCACCACCGGCAGCGAGATAGCCATTCAAAGCAGCGGTGGAGGGGTTGAGGCCTGTCGGCTTATTCCAGTTATCCAGCTCACCGTTTACATTGCTCTGCGAATAGGCGTAATCAACGCTCAATCGATCTGTCGCATCCCAGGCAAGTGCGACCCGGAAACCATCACGGTCGATGCTATTGAAGCCGTCCATATTGGGGTTGGTATTGTCGTAGAACGCATCGCGCTGACGATCATTGACCGAAATCGCTGTGCGGAACGTGTCGGAGAAGGGGATGTCAGCACGCACAGAGTACTCTTGGGCACTGTAGTTACCTATCGTGCCACGAACGGTAAGTCCCATTTCGTCAGATGGCGCTTTGCTAATGTAGTTAATCGCACCTGAGGTTGAGTTGCGGCCCGACAGCGTGCCCTGTGGGCCTTTCAATATCTCGATTCGAGCAAGGTCTACAATGTCGGGCGAGCTGCCCTGATTCTTACCAATATAGACGCCATCCACGTACCGACCAGCTGCTGGGTCAACATCAATCTGAGGTTGGCCATCTCCGATACCACGTATCAGAAATGCTGTCGAAGAGCCGCCCGCTGGCGATCCATAGCCCTGAACCCCAACGACTGAATTAAGAAGGTCGAGATTATTATTGATTCCGCGTTCCTGGATGTCTCTCTCGGTGAGGGCTTCAATCGAAATCGGGGTATCTTGAATGCTGGCTTCGCGGCGCTCTGCCGTTACTATGACTTCCTCGAGTTGCGCGAACGCCGTTTCAGCGGTCAGAACTGCCAGGACGGCCGTCGCTAGGAGCGTCTTAGGGCTAGATGGCTTCATTGTATTAACCTCATTGTTAGAGTTATTGGCGGATAGAGTATTTCCGTCTTTTCTTACCTTGCCAGACCACTTGCATCAGTCAACCCCTTAGCGGCTGATTTAACGGGTGATCTTGCACTGCAACTTACTGCTGGCAGTTCTCAGTCTGTCGGCATTTTGTTCATATAGTGTGTCTCAAGCTGCCGGAGGAGGGAATGCCTGTCTATCCGTGGTTTTAGAACAAACGGACTACCTCGAAACGTCAAGATTTCGGGGGTTCTGCTGCGTCTTACCGACTTTTTCCAAATTTGTAACGCGTGACGAGAGCAAGGTAGCTTCGACAGTCAGCCGCCTTCCTCCGCGCGATCACCGAGGTTACGACTCGTAGGTCAAGGCGGTGCTCTTAAAAACCGAACCTTAGTAAACTTACGAGGCGAGTCTTTCTAGCCGCCTGCCTAGCGGTTTTTATAGCAGCGTTTCCAGCGGTTTTTGTAGCAGCGTTTATAAGTAGCAACGTTTATAAATAGGGCATTTGAATGGTTGAGCTGTTATCAACGCGGATTTCGGCCCCGTTAATGTGGCGGGACTCATGACTGGCTAAAAAGTAAATCACGTCAGTGACCGCTTCGGGCTCGCAGGCGAAGCTATACGCCTTCATCGCCTGATCGGGTGTCATTTCGGGAAACTCGCCCTTCATGTGCGTGACCATGTCGGTCAAAATACCGTCCGGGTGTATGCTGTTACAGCGGATGGGTAGCTGATTTGTCTGGCAGTGAACTGCGACGCTCATGGTGAGACTTCTCACCGCCGCTTTGGCCGCACCATAGGCGATAAAATGAGGGTATCCGGCCACGGCTGAGGACGAGGATAGATTGATAATGGAGGCCGCATCGCTCTTTTTCAGCGCGTCTAGCATGTACTTCATTCCGAGAAATACCGACGTGCTGTTGACCTCCATCATGTGTTTGAAGTCTTCCACAGAGGAAGTTTCGATGGTGTAGGTCATTAAAATGGCCGCATTGTTGACCAGTGCATCAAGTTTGCCATGCTGACCTATCGTTGACTCGGCAAGACTCATCCAATCGGCTTCACTCGTCACATCACAGGTTTGATAGCTGACATGGTCGTGCTCGAAGAGCCCCTCAGGAAGACGTATATCGGTGCCTATTACCGTATAACCGCACTCAGCGAACTTCCTTACCGTTGATTGACCAACGCCGCCCGCGGCGCCGGTGATGACTGCAACTCGTCTCTCTGACTGGGACACTAAATACCTCCAAAACGTCGGTTATCGAACCATTTAAGCGCGGCAAACAAGCCCGGGCCAATTGTACTATGGGCAAAGGCAAATACCGTGTCTGGACCTCACGGGCCGACGGCATACCATGAACGTAAGTGCTGACACTGCCTGCCCACACTGCCTATCTAGAGTGCCAAGGCTAGCGGTAGTACTGCAAGCGCGGATGTCTGCGCAAACGGACCATGCAAGACCGACGCTCTCAATCACCGAGTATTGACAATGCTGTTAGGAGAGCAAAAAGTAGCTTTGAAGATCATGGGGAGTGAGGTTAAAAGCATGCTACTGAAGGATAAGGTTGTGGTTATCAGCGGCGTTGGTCCGGGGCTTGGACAGTCGCTCGCCAAGATGGCAGCGCAAGAGGGTGCCGCAGTCGTATTGGGTGCCCGTAGTCAGGATTTTATCGATAAGGTTGCGGCGGAGATTCGTGACGCGGGTGGGCGCGTTGTGGCCCACAGTACGGATGTCACCTCGACGGAGCAATGCCAGGCACTGGTCTCCGCGGGCGTTGCGGCCTTTGGGAAAATTGACGGCTTAGTCAACAGCGCCTATGCCCATGGTGATTGGGCGCCGGCTGATGTGTCAGACCCCGATAAGATGGGTGACGTCATTAATGTGATTTGCCAGGGAGCGCTTCGGATGGCACAGGCATGCGCGCCACATATGCAGGCCGCAGGTGGCGGCTCGATCGTCAACGTCTCTACCATGTCGACAGTTAAGCCATTTTCAGGTGAGACGATGTACGCGGCTGGCAAGGGGGCGCTCAATGCACTTACGCGGCATATGGCGCATGACTTTGGCAAGTTTTCAATCCGGGTAAATGCGTTGCGCATGGGTTGGATTGGCGGTGCGCCGGTTTACGCGTTTATTGACTCTCAAGTCGCTGCGGGAGCCGATCGGGACACGGTCGTACGGGGCATTACCGATCGCATTCCCCTAGGCGTTATTCCGCCTGAGGCCGACTGTGCCAAGGCTGTTCTGGCGTTTTTGTCCGATTACTCTGCGGTGATTACAGGGACATCGGTAGACGTGAACGGTGGCGAGTACATGGCACCCTAATTCATCTTAGTGATGAGTATTGAGCTTCAAGGGGAAGAGACATGACCGAAGATGAAAAACTGGCTTTAGACCCAAACGCGATCGTCCGTTCGATAACCGTACAGATCGACGCACCTGCTCAGATCGTGTGGGATGTGCTGGTCGATTTTGACCGCTACCGTGACTGGAATCCCTTTTGTGTTGAGGCCTCGGGCGTTCTCGCAGTCGGTGAACCATTGACGATGAAACTCAAGAGCTACACGGAGGAAGGGCAGTACTTCGATAATGTCGAGATAATCACTGAAATCAATGAACCCCGTTTGGTTTCATGGTCGGCGCCTTGGGTGGATGAATGGCCATATCCAGCGAGAAGAGATCAATTCGTTGTGTCTACTGGCCCTGACAGCTGTGAGTATTACTCAACCGATGCTTTTTTGGGACCACACGGGATACATGTCATGCGTTTCGCAGGGCCCTGGGTGAAGCGAGCTTTTGATGACACCGCATATGCTTTGAAAGCGCACGTAGAAGGGACGTCATAGCGGCTTATGGCTCGCGAAGTTGCGTCGGGGCGGCTCAAAAGTAAGCCTGTGTGTAACGAGCAAATTGTTGGTGCAAGCTCTCCGCGTCGAATCCAAAGTCAGACAGCTGATAATGATGTTCGGGACGACTTTCTCGTTCGTTAAAGGCTCGCCAGTGTGCCATTTCCGCCAACGCCTCAGACGTGAGCTCCAAGCCCGCGAAGTTGTAGATTTTCCGAATTTCCGTCTCGGGGTTAGCCACTGTGTCCATGAAGTAGAGGTCAAGATAGCGCGCCTCAGGGTGTGTGGCCCGATAGTCCATTGTTTTGGCCAGTCCCTTGGCCCATTTGGCTGCCCAATCCTGTGCCAGCGCAGGTGCATTCAAGTCATCGCTAAAGGGCTGCGCTAGCGCTGCCATCATGCTGCCGTAAGAGGGAATAACGTCGATGGGGTGACGATGCGTCTGCACCACCGCAGCGTCTGGGAAGCGTTTAAATAAATACTCGGCGTAATGCAGGTGGTGTGGCGTTTTCAGTAACCAGCGCGTCCCCGTCTGTCCTTTCCTGCGCTTTTGCCACTGCAAAAACTGAAGGCACCGGTAAAGGTAGTCATAACCTGCAGACTGGTCTTGTTCATAAAGCCAGTCGCCAAACTCCGGAATGTGGGCGTAGCATTCGGGCACGGTGCTCATAAACGAGTGCTCGAGCAGCATGATCTCTTCGTCGGGTGCTCGGGCATCCATTGGGTGAATGGCCGCGAGCTCAGGTGCGGCTTCTAACATCGCTGTCACCTCAGCCTCTGAAATGCCGATGCGCTCATCCTCACGCTCGAAATCGTCGGCAAGCGGCACGGGTTGGCGGACTTCGTACCAAATGGGTGCTAGCAGTGATGTATCTGTCGCGATGGTGCGATGCAGCATGGTGGTGCCTGTTCTAGGCAGGCCCACGACGACAATTGGGCGTTCAATGGTCTCCTCAAGAATCTCGGGATGCTTCTCGACCCAGGCCTCCATACGGAGTCGATTGGTCAGCAGATCGCGGAGTCTTGCGCCATGAAAGCCAACACCTACCTCGTTGAGCGAGGCCTCCGTGTTAAGGGCCTTGAGTAAGCGATCCAGTAGTGGCTCAAATTCATCATCGATAAATACGCGTCGCTCGGCCTGAACAAGGGCTTCCCGCTTAAGAGTCCGTATATCCAGCATTAGTCGATCGCCTCATTCGTTTTTTTACTATTGGGTTGGCCACTCCGTGGTCGGTTGGATTGGCGCATAACCCGTGGCGTTTGACACGAACCATCCGGGTCATTAATCAATCTCGAGTCATAACCGGTACGATCTCCACATGTGGATGCACAGGATCATCTGTCCCCACCCAGCGAAAACATAAGGTACCTTCGGTATGACCTGCCGTGGATAAGGTATTCACGGCATCGCTAGCAGCCGGTGTCACGATGAGCGTAACGGAGCCGTCGGCATCCACCTCTGCTGTGTGTTTATTGATGGATATCCGGTGGTAACGATAGTCGAGCGACTCCATCCAGTAATTATCGACCTGAAGGTTCCAGGTCTGACACTCGGGGATGCGATCGAGGCGAATCCGGAAAGCTTGATCCGCCTCGAGTCGGAAGTGTCCGTGGTAGTAAAGAATATTGGGGTCCCCACCGACTGACTGGCAGAAAGACTGGTCCCATAAGGGCAGGGTATTTGGATTCTCGATGATCTGTTGGCTCCAGCGAGCAAACAACCCCAGGGTGTTCTGATAAAACGCGATGGCCTTGTCAAAGTTAGCCGTCGCCCTAGCTAAGTTGAGGGGTGCGGGTGTTGCACCACTGTCGCGCCGCCGGACATCAAAGACCGCTGGGCTCTCCGCGGTCCGATCTAAAAAAGTTTGTCGGATCAGCAGTGACTCGCTGTCTTCATCGATCGGTAGCCAGTTGCCCTCGTGCTCATGCC
>ERZ802824.179-NODE-179-length-33538-cov-20.1862_pt1 | contig 33538 bp, 30 predicted proteins | sample MGYA00345650_ERZ802824 | MGnify/ENA primary metagenome ERZ802824 (study PRJEB30503, sample SAMEA104212361) | marine metagenome | biome: Westerlies Biome; feature: [SRF] surface water layer (ENVO:00010504) within the epipelagic zone...; material: water... | reverse complement strand
CACCGTGATACCTGCCGTGGCCAAAGGTTTCATGACCGTAGCCCACCCCTTTCATATACCAATGAAACTTGGGCTTCATGGTAATGGTGACCTCGCCTGCGCCGCGACGCCGCTGCCATTGAATTTGGATTTCCTTGGCGTGCCGGGTACCGGGTATGAAGTCGATATAGGATGAGACCTGTGCCATCACCTCGGCATCGCCCTGGCCATGCAATGGTACGAATGCCCCGGCGGTATTCCACGGATCGCCGAATTCATCATCGTTTAGGTGATAAAGCGTCACCGCGTCACCCCAGTTAATCGGCGCCCACAGCCAGTAGAACTGTTGAAAGGGTTCCGCTGAGGGATTTGCCTGAGCGTCGCGCTCGCCAATGGGCCGAATGCCCCACGAGCGATCACGAGTGCCAAGCCAGCGCAACGGCGCCACCTCTATGCGCTCACCCTGATGTTTGATCCAACCTTCCCAATGACCGTTTTGCGTCAGCCGCGTGTAATCCATGAAAAGCTGGGAACCCAGGCGACGCGTAAAGCGGGGCTCTTCTTGCGCAGGCGCGCGACCGCTAAACAGCAGGTCGGCCTCAATACCGTGCTCGGGTGCGTCAATTCGAAGGCGTAGGCTTTGCAGCGGCTCGATGACCTCAACCTGGATGTTGCCCACGTGGGTATCCATACGCTCCATGCCTAACGCGCGGGAGCACAACAAATCATGCTGCACACCATTGCGAATCAGGGAAAAGCCCGCGTCGATGACATCGACATGGGGATAGACCCCCATGCCCAGCGCGAAGAACACATCGCCTTCTATGTCATAACCATTAAAAAAGTAACGGTCGTAAAAGTTCCGGCTCTGGCCCGCATAGGCGATGGGTTCTGGACTTTGATGAATGGGGTAATCGTCTGCCTTAGACAACATGGTATGGCTCTCCCTCTCACGATTTGCCGATGGCAGCAGTCTAGCCTCAACGGAGCCTTTCTGGCAGATTGCCGAGAGTGTTTTCATCAACTTAGGAGCAAGGCCATGCGCCACGCACTATTTGCCACACTTACCCTAATCGCCGCCCTTACCGCCTCTTCTGGCGCCGTTGCCGGCCACCATCTGGAATCTGAGAAAACACCAATCAGCAAACTGTCATGGATGACCGGCAGCTGGTCTGGCGACATTGGCGGACCAGTGCTGGAAGAAAATTGGACCGAAGCCAAGGCCGGCAGTATTGCTGCACTGGTGCGCATCACCTCACCCGAGGGCACCGCCATGGTAGAGATCGTTAACATTGAAGAAATGGACGGCACCTTGGTGCTGCATATTCAGCAGTGGGACCCCGGCTTCGTCGCCAGAGCCGAAGCGCAAAAGATGGTACTCGACAGCATTGGCGAGCAGCGCGTGAGCTTTGTTGCCGCAAGCTCGGGTGGACTGAAAAAACTCGGCTATACGCTTACCGAAGCGGGGCAGTTTTCGATCGAAGTGACCACCGCAGAGGATCAAGAAATGACCCTGCCACTCGCTGCGATGCAGCGTTAACGACAGCAATCCTTGGGAGGGGACTATGGCCACCATTAATAGCGTACTCGGCGAAATCGATAGCAAGGACCTGGGTTTTACCCTCATGCACGAGCATGTGATGGTGGCTGCGAGTGGGCTATCCACCCACTACCCAGATCTACTAGGGCCGAACCGCGAACAACGTGCCATTGAGTGCTTGAAGACCGCCAAGGCTCACGGCATCGACACCATGCTCGACGCCACCACCTTTGATCTAGGACGCGACCCAGCCTTGCTAAAAACGGTTGCCGAAGCCTCAGGCGTGAACCTCATCAACGTTACCGGCTGGTGGCTAGATGTGCCCCGCTTTATGCAAGGCGTTGGCGCCAACCAAATGGCTGATGAATTCATTAAAGACCTCACCGAGGGATTTCGCGGCACGGATATCAAGGCAGGCATGCTCAAGTGCGCAGCAGACTTTGAAGGGGTGACACCGCCCTTGGAAACCATGGCCCGCGCGGTGGCGCGCGCGCACCTGCAAACTGGGGTGCCCATCATGGTGCACTCCTACCCCACGGGACAGGTGGCGCGACGACAAATCGCGATCTTCAAAGAAGAAGGTGTCGATCTCGGCAAAGTCAAAATCGATCACAGTAACGACACCACCGACACCGAGTATCTCAAGTGGATACTCGACCAAGGATGCTTCCTTGGGCTGGATCGCTACCCCGGCAGGCTGGTGAGCCCGCATATGCGCACAGTGACCCTGAAGAAGCTGATGGATATGGGCTATGGCGAGCGCCTGTGCCCATCACACGACTGCATTTGTTTGCACATTCACAATGAGCAAGCCGACGGCACCCTTGCCGAGCAGCACGACTTCCACAAAAGCAACCCAGACCAATATCTGTTTATGCACCGACACGTTATTCCTGAGCTACAGGAGCTTGGGGCTACGGACCGGGATATTGAAATGTTATTTGTCGACAATCCACGGCGGTTGTTTGAGGCCTAGACGACAGTTGCTAGGCCCTTCGGTTTAATCAGTACTGCTCTACCGTATTCTCGAAAATAAACCCGCCCGCTGGCATGGCCAGTCGGTGTCGCTCTCCGGCCACATCCGGGTTCCACTCGTCGTAGCCTGCATCACCCTTCCACATGGCAACGCGTTCGCCGCTGGCCGCTGGCACCACTCGGGTGTTGTAGGTCAGGCCAGTGTTTTGCTGAAAATAGGCAATTACATCATCCGCTGAGGTTTTCAGAGAGAGGTGATACAGGGTCACCCAAGTGGGCGGTACCAGATCAATCTCGCCCTTGGCATGCTTGGCCAGCGCCTCGGCTGGATTCAGCCACGCGTGGTCTTTGATCTCGCCATCGTCTATGGCGATGTCCATGGCGCCCTCAACCTTGGCGACAAAAAACCACGTCGCGAAGCGCTTTTGTTGTCCCGGAGGCGGTGTCCAATGCGAGAGGAACACATAGTCCTGGGCGTCTACGGTGATACCAGCCTCTTCCTGGGTTTCACGCACAGCGGCTGCGCGAGCCGCAGCGTCGATGTTGTCAGCACTGACCTCACCACCGGGGTAGTCGGCGGCGTCGATCTTGCCGCCGGGGAATACCCACATGCCACCGAAGGTAATTTTGGAGTTCTTGCGCAGCATCAGCACTTCCACTGCGCTGTCACCGTCACGGATCAGCACCACGGTAGCAGCGGGTATCAGCGTGGACACGTTCGGATCGTCCTCGCTGCGCATATCGACATTGCCATACATGTCGTTTCGATGTTGCGGCGCTTGGTCTGTTTTTGGGCCTTCGCTCACGGGCTACTCCTTGGTTTTCTCGTTCTTTTTCGTGTTCGTGTATGTCGTTCTTATTTTGCGACTGCCGCGCGCAAGCTCAGGCTCGCTGTAGTGCGTCGGACCAGTCCTCCCACATATCGCTGTCCACCGGCTTGGTGCGCAAATGGTCAAGGTCGTCTGTCCAAAAGTCCGCCAGCACCGCTTGGCGGATCTGCTCGCTGTAGTTCTGCCCGGCGGCGTGGGCGAGCCGATGATGCCAAAAGACAATGTCTCCGGCCTGTCCATGGCACTCTACGGGTTCTATCTCTGCGATCACTTTTTCCAGTTCCGCCAAGTAAGCATCGCTATGGGCAATACCTTTGTAAGCCGGCAAATGTGGGTAATAGGGTATGCGCGGTTGGTCGTAGCGTAAGACAAAAGTGGAGAACAGCCGCGTGTGTGACTCAGGCCAAACTTTGAAAGCCCCACCATCCTCTGGACAGTCGTCTAGCAAACCCACGACGCCCAGTTGAAACGGGTGGCCATCGGTGTGGCAGCCGTCTGGTCCGCGTGCTTTGTTGCCGTAGGGCAGCGTGCAATAAACCCCTCGCGCGCCGTCATTGCCCAGCGCTGGATCCGTTGGCCCACCCGGCCAGGCGGTGCCATGACTGCCCATGGGCAGTCCGTTCACCACCGCTTGGCGCAGGTTACCGCCTAACAGCTGCTGGGCCATGGCACAGATCGACTCGGAGTAAATCAGCGAGATGACATCGGCGTTCACACCCAAATGCCGATTCAGCCAACGATACCCGGCGCGCAGGTGTCGTTCGTCAGAGGTTTCATCCTCCTCAACAAAGGGTCCAATAAAACTATCGGGGTCGTCTCGATTCAGGCGGGCGTCAGCAGGCAGGGCCTGCCACATCAAATCTCGCACGCGCTGACACAGAGCACTGTCCATGGCGCCGGGAACAATCAAGTAGCCTTGGGTTTTGAAAAAACGGATTTGTTGCGCATCCAGCATTCTGGCCTCCCCGCCGAACTGCGCCCAAAAAGATAGCACTCTGACCTTTTTCTAGCCATCGCTGCAGGCACCCTCTGGGTTATGATCGGGCAAGCAGGAGATGAGGAGATCTGCATGGCGTTAGCTGGCATTCGCGTTATCGACCTTACCGATGAGCGCGGCATTTACGGCACCAAGCTGTTGGCGGACTTGGGCGCACAGGTAATCCGACCTGAGAGTGTCGAGGGTGATCCATTGCGCAAGCGCGGCCCGTTTATGCCGGGCGATGGCGACCAACTCTCGCTTTGGCATAGTTTTTTTGCCTCGAATCGAACATTCGTCAGTGTCGACCAAACCGATTTGGTGGCGATGCAAACCCTGCAAGCGTTGAGCGAGGCCGCAGATATTGTTTGCGTTGATGGCGAAACGAACCTTGTCGATCTCGATTCTGCAAAGCGGGCCAACCCTGGCCTGGTGGTGATCGAACTGTCATCCTTTGGCAAGCAGGGACCCTGGGCTGACTTTCTCGCGCCTGATCTTGTTGCGGGCGCCCTTGGCGGTGCAGCGGCGACGACTGGCGACGTGGACACACCACCGCTGAAGAATTTTGGTGATCTGAATTTCATGCTATCCGGCGCCTATGTTGCCATTGCGGCGCTAAGCGCCCTGCATCACCAGCGCACTACCGGACAAGGTCAGACCGCTCAGCTTGCGGTACACGAGTGCATCGCTTCCTGTCTTGAGCATGTCTTCATGTTCTATTTTTATCAGCAGTCACTAGACCGCCCAGAAGGACGAGTGTTACCACGACGCGGCGCCCTGCATTGGACCGATGCCTACAACGTGCTGCCCGGCAAGAATGGCGCGATCATGGCAACGCCAGTGCCCGATTTTGACTCTCAGCTAATGTGGTGGATCGAGGAAGATGTCCATGAAGATCTCATCGACCCAAAGTATATGGAGCCGCAGAACCTGCGCCTGCGCACCCACCGCGCCATGGATATTATGCGCCGCTGGGTGGCGAACAAAGACGTCGAGGCCCTGTTCCACGAGGCTCAGTCGCGGCACTCGCCCTATGGCCGCGTGCTGCCCATCGAGAGCGTGGCAGAAAATCCACAGCTTGCTGCGCGCCACTGGTATGTGCCCTACAGCATTGCGGGGCAAAACGTTACCTCAACCGGCACGCCCTACCATTTCAGCAAGACACCCTGGCAACTTAGGCCCTATGAACCTCAAGCAGAGCCCGTGGAGGCTGTTGCAGCGCGAGTGAATTGGCAACAGCAGTCCAGCGCGCAAAAGCACGCTAATGTGTCTGGTGACAAGCCTCTGGCCGGTATCAAGGTACTCGACTTTACCCACGTACTCGCAGGCCCCTTCGCCACGCGCATGCTCGCGGACATGGGCGCCGACGTGATCAAAATCAATAGCAGCGAGCGCGCGGTCACAACCCAAGATCCGCATCACCCCTACTACCTCATGTGGAATCGCAACAAACGCGCCTTGGCGCTGAAAATGTCCGATGACTCCGCCAAAGCTCTGGCCAGACGCTTGGCAGATCAGGCCGACATTGTCATCGACAACTTCTCCGTTGGCGTGCTGGATCGCTGGGGTATTGGCTATGATGAGGTCAGTCAAACCAATCCCGGCGTGACCTACGTACAGATGTCTGGCATGGGTGACGGTGGTCCTTGGTCAAAGTATGTGACCTACGCGCCTACCATTCATGCGCTTTGCGGCCTTACCGCCACCACCGGCGTGCCCGGGCGCGAGGATATCGGCATCGGTTTTTCCTACAACGATCACCAGGCAGGGCTGCACGGCGCCGTTGCGGTGCTCGCTGCACTGCAAGCGCGGCGCACTACGGGCAAGGGCCAGCGGGTGGATATCTCCCAGTTTGAGGTTGGCATCAATTTCATCGGTCCGGCTTTGCTGGATTTTGCAGCCAATGGCACGAAGGCCAGAGCCGTGGGTAACGATTTGCCCTATGACACGCTGGCACCTCATGGGGTATATCGCTGCGCGGATCAGCCCAAGGACACCGGCGCGGATGAACAGACCGCCGCGCGAGTGAGTGAGCGCTGGATCGCCATCGCCTGCATGAACGACGACCAATGGCAGGCGCTGAAGAGGCTTATGGGCAACCCCCCATGGGCAGATGCCCCCGACTTTGCAGACGGGGCCTCACGCTACAACCATCGCAGCGCACTGAATGAGCATATGGCAGCATGGACGCTTGCTGCGCAGGCCGATGAGCTGATGCAGCGTTGTCAGCAAGCCGGCGTGCCCGCAGGTGTGGTTCAAGATGGCGCTGATTTGGTCGAGCACGATCCACAACTACGTCAGCGTGGGTTTCTGCAGCCACTGGATGATGTGCACCCAACCATTGGGCCCACTTGGATCGATAAGCTCGCCATTCAATTTACGGCCACACCCTGTGATGACTATGCGCGCACCCGCGCCGTTGGCGAAGACAGTGAGGCCATTTTGCAAGATTGGTTGGGTTTGGATAATGCCCAGATCAAGGAGTTCGTGCAGGCAGGCGTACTCAGCTAAGTCAGTCTCGGGGCTTAAACCATTGCTGCAATATCCAGCGCGCACAGCGCGCCTGTTCGCGCAGGGGTTCAACGTTCAGCGGTTGCGCATCCAGCGGTCCGGCGTCGAGGGTGCCCACGCGCTGCTGTTGACGTAGCGCACTGATACCAAGGGCCAATTTGTTGTGAGCGCGCTTGCTCGTCAGATCAATGACACCCACGCGAGCCGCAGACGATAGCGCCTCGTAGAGCATCGACGCGCTGTCTGCGCTGACCCACACTTGCCCAGCACGAGAGAGCGTTTGCGACAACCACTGCGGGTCATTGTTCAAATAGTGGACGGTCTCTGCATTGGCGGCGCCCTGCAAGGCGTTATCCAGCATCGGAATGAGCGCTTTTGAGCTGCGCGGCGAATCCGATATCTGCCAGTGCACCTGTGGACTTCGTGCAACGATATCCGCCACCGCGGCTGCCACATCGTCATCTGACCAGTGAAAGTGATCGTTCTTGCCGCCCAGTAAGATCAGCCCGCACTCGGGCTCTGGCACGCCTGAAACCGAGGGCCCAAGCGCTCCCAGCGTGCGCAACACCTTTCGCTCTGACAAAAGTCGGTCGTGCTCTGGCACTAAGGCGAGGTCGTAACAGAAACTGGGCAAGCTGGATTTCATAACACATATCGCGCGACTGCCGAGATGCCAGCGCACTCGCGCCATGGGCAAATGGGTGCGACGCCCCGCCCCGATAACCAGATCGGGAGCTTGGCCCGGATCTCGCCATAACGGTGCCAAGCCATCGGGATAATCGGCTAACGCAATATCACGGGATTCGATCGCCGAGTCAGTCCCTGCGACCTCAGATAAGCACTCGCTCAACCCCTGCACCAAGGCCGCAGTTTGTTTTTCGTGCCCAGGTCGACCGTCGGTAAAGCGCCAGATTCGTAATGTTAGTGACATGTGATTAATTCATGGCAACCAGAAAATAGTCAGATTTAATGATAAGCCCTTCCTCCTAATTTGGGGCACCATAATCAACAAGGCAAAAAGCTTTAGGCGTTCTAGCGTCGATGTTTGAAGCGAGCTTTTTGTTAGTTTCTGATCAACAAGATGGGCCCTTTATGATTCAACTGCTGTGGAGCGGCGAATACCTGATTTTTGTGCTGCTAATACTCGCCTTGGTGTTATCGCTTACCTTTCATGAGCTGGGCCACGCAGTCGTCGCTAAATGGTTTGGCGATGATACCGCCGAGCGAGCTGGACGGGTCACGCTGAACCCCGTTGCGCATATCGATCCTGTCGGCTTGCTCATGGTCGTTGTCGTAGGTTTTGGTTTCGCCAAGCCCGTGCCAACGAATCCTGCGAATTTCACCAGCCCCCGCGCAGATCTTTGGGTCGCCGCAGCGGGTCCGATGATGAACTTACTGCTGGCGCTGATTTGTTGGAATCTCTACGTGCTGGCGTTTAATGCGGGCTTCACGACTCGACCTGTCGAGATCTTTTTTACTCTACTAGCCCAAATCAACTTACTGCTGATGGTATTCAACCTACTGCCGATTGGGCCACTCGATGGTCACTATATCGCTCCCCACTTGCTGCCTAAGAGCGCCGCTCGGCTGTATCGCTATTACAACGCTCGCTACGGGGCCATGGTGCTGTTGGCGTTGGTGGTGGGCAGCTTACTGGGGCTACCGCTGCTGAGTTGGTTGGCGGAATTTTCTATGACGCTGCTAAATCTGATCACCCTAGTGTAGCTGGGCTGCGAGATTCGGGTGGGAGAAGCCCCGCAGAAGAACGCCTTGGCGGACTAACCGCCAAGGTTCGACTAACTTTTAAGACGCTCTTCTATTCGTTGGCAGGGACTATGCCAGCGCTTGCTCGAGGTCTGCGATGATGTCGTCGATATGCTCGATGCCCACGGACAGACGAATGGCTTCCGGAGCCACACCCACCGCTGACTGCTCGTCTTCGCTGAGCTGGCGGTGCGTGGTTGAAGCAGGGTGACAGGCCAGTGATTTGGCATCGCCGATATTGACCAGACGCTTAAACAGCTGCAGCGCATCGTAGAACTTCACGCCCGCCTCAAAGCCGCCTTTCACGCCAAAGGTCATGATGCCGGAGGCGCTACCGTTCATGTATTTTTGCGCCAATGCATGGTGCGGATGATCTGCCAAACCTGCGTAGCTTACCCACTCCACTTTGTCGTGAGCCTGCAAGTATTTGGCGACCGCCATGGCGTTCTCGCAGTGGCGCTCCATGCGCAGTGGTAGTGTCTCTATACCCTGCAGTAGCTGAAAGGCACTCTGGGCTGATAAGGCGGCACCGGTATTACGCAGCGGTACGGTGCGTGCCCTGCCAATATAGGCCGCAGGCCCAAAGGCTTCGGTATAAACCACGCCATGGTAACTGGCTTCGGGTTGATTCAAGCCGGGATAGCGCGCCGCGTTCTCGGCCCAAGGGAACTTACCGCTGTCGACAATGACGCCGCCGAGCGTCGTGCCATGTCCGCCCATGTACTTGGTCACCGAGTGCACGACAATGTCGACACCGTGCTCAATAGGCTTCAGCAAGGACGGCGAGGCCACGGTGTTATCTGCAATCGTACATACCCCATGACGATGAGCCATTTCGGCCACTGCAGCGATATCGACAATATTACCGGCGGGGTTACCGATGGTTTCCATGAACACGGCCTTGGTGTTGTCATCGATCAAGGCTTCAAGGGCGGCAACGGAATCATCCGCAGCAAAGCGCACATCAATACCCAGCGCCGGAAACATGTGGGCAAACAGGGTATAGGTACCGCCGTAGAGTTGAGGCACGGTTACGATGTTGTCGCCGGCTTGTGCAATGTTGATGATGGCGTAATGAATGGCAGCGCTGCCAGCAGAGACCGCCAAAGCACCAACCCCACCTTCAAGCGCCGCGATGCGCTGCTCGAGCACATCACAGGTTGGATTCATGATGCGACTGTAGATGTTGCCGGGCACCGCTAGATCGAACAGATCCGGACCGTGCTGAGCATTATCAAGTTCGTAAGCAACCGTTTGATAAATGGGCGCGGTCACGGAATGCGATGTCGGGTCTGTTGTATAACCTGCATGTATGGCTATGGTTTCGTCTTTCATGGCTTAACTCTCTTTTGTACGCTGCCCTTTCTCGCCACATGACGGTGGCGCACTCAACGGCTATCTTTTGCACTTGTGGTAGTAGAAGCGAGTTATTTTGCCTGCACGGCATACGCATGCCTAGCGCGGTTCTAGAACTTTGATCGATAACCATATCCGTGCAAACTCACCAGTGTCGCTTTTGCACCCTAAGGTCTCGCTGCATGCGCTGGATCTCTGCCCCCTTGGGGGCTCGCTACATCAATCGTCAGGTTCTGGGTATTTTTCTTGCCGCGCTAGCCGTGCTGCTGAGCATCGCGCTGGGCGACAAATTGATTCAGCTGCTGGAAAAAGCCGCCACGGGTAACATTCCCGCGAACAAGGTGCTCTACATTGTCATGCTGCGCATCCCAGAGTTGGCACAGACGGTCATGCCATTTGCACTGTACATGGGGCTTATCATGGGCTTGGGTCGGCTGTACTCCAGCCAAGAAATGTCGGTGCTGCGAAGCGGCGGTTTAAGTACCCGCACGTTATTGCTGTGGCTAGCACCTGCCATTGTCTGTGTCAGCGCGCTGGTGGCGGTCTCTTCATTAAGCGTCACACCCATGGCCAAGCACGCCTTCGAGCGAGAACTGTTTGAGCTACAGAAAAACGTCGGTATCGCGGCGCTACAGCCCGGTGTTTTTCGCATTGAAGATGCCGGAGAGCAAGTGACCTACAGTGATGCCATCGATGACGATCAGCAAACGATCCTCGATGTCTTTATTCAGCGACGCCTCGATGATGGCCGCCAAATGACGGTTTGGGCCAAGCGCGGGCAGCGTAGTGATCCCGACGCTCAGGGCCGACAGTTACTGACGCTGGAAAACGGTCGCCGCTACGTCGGCCAAGCAGGCAGTCCGAGCTTTGAGGCCATGTCATTTGGTCAGCTCGTGATCAGCATTGATACCGAACCTGTGTTGGAGCGGGTCCGCGACATTCAATCCATGGGCTCCGCCGAGCTGGGCGGCAGTTTGGCGCACCGGGCAGAGTGGCATTGGCGGCTCGGGTGGCCGATATTTTGTGCCATCCTCGCCTTACTCGCCATTGCGCACTCCACCGTTCAGCCCCGCCAAGGGCAGTACGCGCGGGTTGGCAGCGCCATGATCTGGATGCTGACTTACTACCTAGTGCTGATGCTCAATCGCTGGCTCTTCGAGCAGGGATTTGTGCCCAGTATCCTTGGGTTATGGCCCGCACACTTGGTTTTCGGGCTCGTCGCTGCGCGAAACTTATACTCACTTGGCCGACCTGCCGCACAGTAGAGCGACATATGCACGATTCCTCCCTTCCACACCGATTACCTTTATGGCTTGGCTACAGCGGCTTACTACCCATGTCTGCGCTGCTGGCGGGTCTTTGGTTTTGGCCACAGCTGACCGATCAACTGGTCTTCATGGCCATGCTCTACGTCGGCACCATTTTCTCGTTTCTAGGCGGCATCCAATGGGGTTTCGCAGTCAACAGCGAAGCTTACGCTGCTTCGCCGGAGGCAAATGTGCGCAGATTTGTGGTGGGTGTGACGCCAGCGTTAATCACCTTTGTGGCACTGGTGATTCCAAGTCTCTATGGAGGGATGCTGCTGGTATTGGGCTTGTGGTTGCTGTTGGCCTTTGAATGGCAAAGGCGCACTTCAAGCTCACTGCCGGATTGGTACCTACCGCTGCGCATGAATCTCACCATATTGCTCAGTGGGTCACTGGCTGCAGTATTTTGGTTGGGTGGCTCTTGACGTTTTGCATGCAGCGACGGCGCGTATTGTCTCTGCTCCGTCTTCGCCACGTCACCAACATCTATGCCTGAAAAAGCCACCGATAAGCAACTGTCTGACGCGGACATTAGCCGCGTGATTGAAATGGCTTGGGAAGACCGCACGCCGTTTGAGGCCATTGCGACGCAGTTTGGGTTAGCCGAGCAGGAAGTAATAAAGGTCATGCGCGCCAACATCTCTGCTGGCGCTTTTAAACGCTGGCGCGCGCGGGTCACCGGGCGCAAAACCAAGCATGCCCAGTTACGCGCGCCGGGCGTTTCTCGGCATCAGTCCAGCACGCACAACAAGGCCAATCGCTGAGCGCTATTGGCGTTAGTCGGACTTTTGAATATTGCCCATGGTACCCATCACCGTGGATACCAGCGTAGACACGTCGCCCAGCTGAGCGGGCACGATCATGGTGTTATTGGTCTTCGCCAGTTTGCCGAACTCGGTCACCCACTGTTCCGCAACACGCAGGTTAATCGCATCCTTACCGCCTGGCTCACTCACTGCAGCCCCGACAGCCCGCACGCCCGCAGCAGTCGCTTCGGCGATTAAGCGTATTTCTTCCGCGCGGCCTTCGGCCTCGTTAATTTGCCGCAGCTTTTCAGCCTCGGAAAGGTTAATTGCCTCCTGACGCTCACCCTCTGAAACGTTGATTCGCGCTTGTCGCTCGCCCTCAGAAGAGGCCACTACGGCACGGCGCTCCCGTTCTGCACGCATCTGCTTTTCCAGTGCGTCTTTAACCGAGGCAGGCGGCACAATATCTTTGATTTCGTAGCGCAAAATTTTCACGCCCCAAGGCTCTGCGGCACGATCCACCGCATGGACAACCTGGGAGTTAATGGTTTCACGCTCTTCAAAGGTGCGGTCGAGCTCGATTTTGCCGATTTCCGAACGCAGCGTGGTTTGCGCAAGTTGGGAGGTGGCGAACATGTAGTCTTGAATGCCGTAGCTGGCGGCGCGGGCATCGTTGACCTGCAGATAGATCACGCCATCGATCTCCACTGAGATATTGTCCTTGGTGATACAGCTTTGCGATGGCACGTCGACGGTTTGTTCTTTCAGCGTGTGCTTATAGGCCACTACATCCACAAAGGGCACCAATATGTGAAAACCGGCGTCTAAGGTTTTCGCGTACTTACCTAAACGTTCAATGACAAACTGCTCGCGCTGCGGCACCACTCGCGCGGTCTTGAGCAGTATGACCACCACGGCAACGGCCAGCAGTACGCCAAGAAAAAAGCTCATATCCATTAGTTAGTCTCCTGATTCACGATCAACGTATTGCCATCGCGGCTCGTGATTTTGATGATGGCGCCAGAGGCAAATTCCGCTTGTTCGCTGCGTGCATTCCAATCTGCGCCGCGATAACTCACACGCCCCCGGCCGGGGCTAGACTCGTCGAACCCACTGGTGATGCTGACCTCCTTGCCAACAAAATCTTCGTCGGCACTGCCCTGCACAGAATCACCGACCAGATGCAGCTTCATGCGTGAGCGCACGCCAACGAGCAGCGCCAGGGCCAGCGCGGCAAACAACAGGTAGGGGATACCGTTTTCTGCAGGCAAACCCATCCACATGGCGACGCCGGTCAGCGCAGCCGCCAGACCCAAAAAGAACAAAATAAAGTTACCCATGGTGACTTCGGCGATAATGAGCGCGAACCCCACGCCCAACCATACATATTCCGCGCTGATATCCATCAATTCTCCCTTCTGCGCCTAGGATTTAGGCCGTTAGATTGGCTCAGACGATGCCTCACAGTGACAGCCTGCCGCTGATTACCTCGACGCACTCACCTGCAATACTTGTCTTTGAAATCTGCCCATTGTCGCGCTCGACGTCTACTACTATTCGACTAGGGCGACCCATTTCTACGCCCTGTGTGATCTGGTACTGCATATGACCATCGATCCGATCTTGCTGCGCCAGTAAACCCGCGAGCGCACCTGCAGCGCTACCCGTCGCCGGATCTTCGGCAATGCCGTGCAGCGGATCAAACATGCGTCCGCTGACTTGGCCTGAGCCAGTCCGGCAGTAGACATAAACCAGAAACGCGTCGTCAATGCTGGCGTCTGCCCCTGCAATGTCAGGATTCAAGCTCAGCTGTTTAAACTGCTCTAGATTCGCCGAACACTGCTGCAAAGCATGCAGATCGCTGACTTCAACCACCGGGAACTCAATACCCACACTGACTATCGTTGAGCCCTCGCCCTCGCCCGCTCCCAGTATCTGATCTGGTCGCAAATTCAGTGCCTGGGCCATGGCCTCAATCGTATGCCCGCGTCTTTGCTGAAAGGGCTGCGGCGCGCTAATGCTCGCCCGCTGAGCCTTATCATCGCTGCTCATATCCACCAGCACCTGCACCAGACCGGCCTTTTCTTCAAAGCGCATGCAGGTTTGCAGCTGACCGGTCTGCGGATGGGTTTTGCTTTCGACGGTACCAGCCGCAGGCACTGCCGAGGGATAGTTGGCCAGCACATAGCCGGTACCGACGTTGGGATGACCAGCAAAGGGCAGCTCATTCACCGGCGTAAAAATACGGATGTTTGCGGTGTTGGCGGCATCCACCGGTGGCAGCACGAAGGTAGTTTCTGAATAGTTCATTTCGCGGGCGATCTGCTGCATCTGCTGATCGCGCAAGTGCTCGGCTGCGAAAAAAACCGCCAAGGGGTTGCCGCCGAGGGTTTCGCTGGTAAAGACGTCGACGGTGACGAATTCCAGACATTGCTGACTCATATTGTTGCTACCCTTACGGCGTTAATCGTGAGCTGCGAGGCCACAGCCTTGCTTAGCCGCAGTATTCTTTGTTTTCGATGTAGACCCAATCCATGCAAGCACTTTTTTATTCAGAACACGGCTCACCCGACGTTTTGACGCTTGGCCACCAACCCGATCCCATTTTGCGACCGGCCGAGGTGCTCATTAGGGTGTCAGCCACCGCCTTGAATCGACTGGACATCGTGCAACGCAACGGCTGGTTCACCCTGCCAGGTTTCTCTCTGCCGCATATTGCCGGCATGGATCTGGCTGGCACCGTAGTCGGCGTGGGTTCAAGCGTCAGCGAGATACACGTTGGCGACCGCGTGGTTGCAGACCCCTCCATGCATGCTATCGCTGGCGACTCCCAATACACGGGCTTCGGTGAGCGCTACGGCGAACTAGGCGTGATTGGAGCCACCCATGCTGGCGGCTACGGTGAACTATGCGCGATAAGCGCGGATCATGTACATCTCCTGCCGGATACCATGAATTTCGCCACCGCGGCAGTGTTCCCCACCGCTTGGATGACCACCCATCACGCACTTTTTCGTATCGGCGATCTGCGCCCCGGCGAAACCTTACTGATGCATGGGGCAACCTCTGCTCTCACGCTAGCCGCCACCCAGCTGGCGATTGCCGCCGGTGCGAGAGTTTTGGTCACCGCCGCCAGTGAAGAAAAATGCGCGGTTGCCCAGAAACTAGGTGCTGCCGCGACGACGACAAATCGAGAAGCCAACATCACCGATTGGGTAATGACGCAAACCGATGGTCAGGGTGTAGATATGGTGCTCGACCACGTGGGGCCCGCGTTGTGGGAGACCTCACTGTTTGCGCTGGCACCCAGAGGACGTCTGGTGACCTGCGGCAATACCACAGGCGATAACGTCAGCATTCCGTCGCTGGGTTTTTTGTTTCAGCGCGGCGTTCAAATTTTGGGCAGCGACGCGTACTTTTCCACCGACTTTGCCGCAGTTTGGCAACAATACTGCAACGGCACTCAGCGCGGTCACTTCAGCCCCGAGATTCTAAAAACCTTCGCGATTGAAGACGGCGCACAGGCACATCGTCTACTGGAGTCTGGCGAAGCGACCGGACGGCTCGTGCTCGAGCATGCGCCTTAGGCGATCACGCCCTGCCGCGCTAAACCCTGCATCTCTTCCAAGGTCAGCCCAAGGTCTGCCAGCACCTCAACGGTGTGTTCACCTAAGTCGGCGGAAGGCTGCAGACGCGGCTCAGTCATTTGACTAAACCGCACGGGATTACGCGGCTGCTGCATCGCGCCACCTCTGGGGTGCTCGACATCGCGCAGAATGCCGGTGGCCTGAACCTGTGGGTCATCGACCACCTCTGCCCGAGTGTTCACCCGCCCCGCGGGTATTTCGTTGTAGGCCAGTAACTCCATCAGTTCGTCGGTTGCGTATTGACGGCAGTCTGCGCCGAGGTAACCCGAGACCACGGCCCCATCCGCGGTCTCACTGATACCGCACACATCGGCGAGATCGCCCGCATACTGCACGCCTTGGCCTTTGAAGGAGTAATTCCACATCAGTTCTGGCCAATTGAAATACACTGCGGCGTCCAACATCGACAGCTGTACATGCTGGCCGCCAGCGCCGCGCTCCCGCGCAAGCAGCGCAGCGGTAATACCTTGGGCCGCGGTCAGCGCGGTGACCTTGTCGTAAATAATCGAGCGCACCATCTGCAGCGCTGGGCCTGCGCTTTGTTCATCATCGCGCGCGTCAGCAGGATTCATACTCATAGGTGTCATACCCTGCACGTCTAAAATGCCGCTCAGCGCCTGAATCACATAATCGTAAGTTTTTTGCTCTGCGTAGGGCCCCACCTCTCCCATGCCATTAATCGAGGCATAAATCAGATTGGGGCAGTGCGCCTGCAGCGACTCGTAGTCCAAACCCAAGCGCGCCATTTTGCCGGGTCGGTAGTTTTGCAGCAGCACGTCCGCGTCGGCAGCGAGCCGCTTGATGAGTTGCTGACCTTCGGGGTGCTTGAGATTGATGGCAATAGAGCGTTTGTTGCGGTTGATCATGGCGTAGATCGACGCCAATCCATTGCGGGAGGCACCAAGGCCTCGAATACCGTCACCCCAACCCGGCGGCTCTATTTTGATGACGTCTGCGCCTTGATCCGCAAGGACCACTGCCGCCATAGGGCCGGATACGACAGACGATAGATCTAAGACGCGAAATCCGCTCAGCGGACCCTCACTTGATCGACTTTGTGTGCTGTTGTTGGCGTCTAGGGTGGCGTCAGACATTGAGGTTTCACATCCTTTAGCAGCATCATTAGCTTGCCGCACTGAGTATGCAGCAACGGTTTCACACTTTCGCAAAAAAACCAGCCCGGCCTATGCAAAATGCTACCAACCTAAGGGCGTGGCATCTAACGTAACCAGCTCGGCAAACCCTTTGAGACACAGACCTTGGAACTTCAAATGACCCATACCATTACCCGTTTTGCTCTCGCCCGCCAGGTCGCGTTAGGCGCACTCATCGTTCTGGGCCTCAATGCCTGCTCGCAAAGCCCCGACGTAGACACCAACGTACCTGCCCAGCCAGAGCAAACACTTACGCAGTGGCTAGACGCGCAGTATGAAGAGGAACTGCAGTTCTCGCCCATCGAACTGACTTTTCTCGGACGCAAAGAACGCAACAACGAGATCGATGCATTTACCTTCGCCGCATTTGCCGAACAACTTGCTTGGAAGACGTCCTCAGTTGAACAAATGCAGCGTTTGTTCAAACGCGAAGATCTCACCCTGGACGAGCGGCTGTCCTTTGATTTGTGGGCGTACCAGTTAAAGCGCATGCAGGAGAGCGAGCAGTTCTTTTACGACGGTTTGGTCTTTGACCAAATGAATGGCATTCAGAGTTTCGTACCAACGTTCTTGATCAACTTTCACCGCGTTGAGACAGCAGACGATATGCGCGCCTACATCGAGCGAGTGAAGGCCGTCAGCCCACGTATGCAGGAGGCAATCGATAACGCCTCCAAGGGCGCGACCAAGGGCGTGGTCTCTCAATCCTTCGCGCTGGATGGCACGGTGAAGCAGGCACAAAGCGTCATCTCAGGTTTACCGTTTGAGAGCGATGCGGCAAATAACAGTGATCTGTGGGCGGACATGCTGCAGGAGATACAAACCCTGCGAGATTCGGGCGCCATTGATGAGGTCACAGCCGAGCAACTGCAAGAGCAAGGCAAGGATGCGCTGGTAAATTACCTTCAGCCTGCCTACGAAAACATCATCCAATGGGCAGAAAACGCTAAGGACAAAGCTCCGCAAGTCGCCACAGGTATCGGCGCACAACCCGGCGGCGCCGCTTTCTATGAATACCGTTTGCGCAGCCAAACCACCACCGACCTCACTGCCGATGAAATTCACCAGATTGGGTTAGACGAGGTCGCGCGCTTACGCAAAGAGATGGAAGCTGTTAAGGATGCCGTGGGCTTTGAAGGCTCGCTGCAAGCCTTTTTTCAGCATGTACGTGATGGTGAATGGAACTACTACCCAGATACCGATGAGGGCAGACAGGCTTACATCGACGACGCCACGGCGGCCATTGATGGCATCAAGGCAGAACTGCCGAACTTTTTTGGCCTGCTGCCCAAGGCCGACTTGGTCGTAAAACGTGTGGAGCCGTTCCGTGAGCGTGATGGCGCTGCGCAACACTACTACCCCGGCACGCCTGACGGTTCTCGGTCAGGTATCTACTACGCACACCTTTCTGATATGACGGCGATGCCGAAAAATCAGCTCGAGGTCATTGCCTACCACGAGGGTTTGCCCGGTCACCATATGCAGATCTCCATCGCTCAAGAGCTCGAGGACGTGCCGAAGTTCCGCACGCAGGCTGGCTTCACTGCCTACTCCGAGGGTTGGGCGCTCTATTCCGAGTATCTGGCCAAGGAAATACCCGGCACCTATACCGACCCCTATCAGGATTTCGGTCGCCTTACGGGCGAGATTTGGCGAGCGATCCGCCTCGTGGTTGATACCGGCCTGCATGCCAAGGGTTGGACTGAGCAGCGAGCGATAGACTACTTTGCGGCCAATTCGCCAGAGCCCCTAGAGAGCATTCAATCGGAAATTCAGCGCTATATCGTCATGCCCGGGCAGGCAACTTCTTACAAAATCGGCATGCTGAAAATTCTTGAGCTGCGGACACGGGCACAAGCAGCGCTGGGAGACAAATTCGATATTCGCACCTTCCACGACGTCGTTCTTGGCGGCGGAGCACTGCCATTGCCGCTGCTCGAGAGAAAGGTAATGGAGTGGATTGACTCGATGTAAAGACGTGAGTTTGGGAGCATTGGCGCGGCAATCTGCGAAGGAAATCGCGTGCCGAGCCTTTTCTCTGTTAGCGGCTCTGTTTGCGGCTCTGTTTGTCAGCCAGAATATGTTATGATATAACATCCTAGTATCGCAGATCAGTAGAGCACTCTTTGGCTGAACGTCCTCTCCACTATCGGGTTTTGGTATTGCTGCTGGCCGGCGTTGTTTTCATCGCCGGCGTTCTGTCGTCGATACATTCAGAACATCATGCGCATGACCATGATGTAACCTGCATATGCTTCTCGGCGCAGGAGATATCTCCGTCGACATTGGTGAATGCGGTTTCTAGGCCCGCTACCGCCTCCTTTGCCAGCTTTCTATTGATCTTCATTATTTTCTTGGCGCGTGCATTACGCTACGCCCAGCCATTGAATCGAGCACCGCCTCTCCCACTCTCCTACTAAGCGATCCGTACCTCATCAAGAATTGAACATGAGGCTTGTACTTTTTTCGGAGAGAAGTTTTGAAGTCATATTTTCAGGGTGCCCAAAACTGGGCGCGTCATTTTTGCTACGTAGTTTCTTTATTTTTGATGGCGACTCCATCTTTGCGGGCGGACGACCATGAGAGCGATCCGCCAGAGGGTATCGAAGAGGTCGTCGTTACGGCGTCTTACCTCGGCAGTTCAGAAGTCGGCGACTCGGGTAATGCTCGAATTTTGGATGCCGATGCACTTGCAACAAGTGCGACGCTTGGGCTCGGCGACGCGTTAGACGACTTTTTAGGCGTTTCCGTCACCGACTTCGGCAGCGCTGTTAGCCGGCCAACCATACGAGGCCTTACCGGCGATAGAGTCGCGGTATTGAATAATGGTATGAGGGCGCGAGACGTCTCGGGTTTGGGCGCTGATCACAGCATGGACGTGGATTTGTTCAATGCCGAGCAGATCGAAGTCATCAAAGGCCCGGCATCCCTGCTGTACACAAAGGGCGCAATTGGCGGTGTGATCAATGTCGTGGATAACACGATTGCGGCCAGCGATTTTACGGCAAGCACGACAAGAATTGGCATGGAAACGCAAAGCGTCAACAACGGTCAGGTTGAGTTTTTCTCGCATCAAAGCAACGTCGCGGGCCTAAATTTCAACGCCACCTACAACAACGCCGAGTTCGAGAACTTTGAGGTACCCAAGGGTGCACTCATGCACGAAGAGCACGAGGATGATCACGATGAAGAACATGGTGATGATCATGATGAAGAACATTATGAAGAGCATGGCGACGAGCATGAAGAAGGCCCCATTGCCTTCCTGAGCAACTCGGACTACAGCAAAGAAACCACGCGATTCGGCGTTTCTAAAGTTGCCGATTGGGGTCACATTGGTGTGTCTTACGCAAAAAATGAAGGACTGTACGGCATACCTTTCCACCAAGAAGCTGAAGGCGCGCATGGACATGACGAAGAGCATGGCGATGAGCATGACGAGGAGCACGGTGACGAGCATGACGAAGAACACGCTGACGAGCACGGCGGCCACGATGCCCACGAAGATGAGCGCATCACCGCTACTACGGAGTCAGATATCATCAATCTGTCCGGATCTCTTAACGTTAACGGTAGATTCCTGAAGAACATTGACTACCACTTCCGCGATACCGACTACACGCTCACCGAAGCTCATGTTGAAGCGGAAGAAGATGCTCATGAAGACGAGCATGACGGCGATCACGAAGAAGATGAGCATGCCCATGAAGGTCCCACCACCTTTACCAACGAAGCTCAAGAATTTGGCGCCGTATTTGACGTCTCAACGCAGACGTTCACGCAGAAGATTGCGTTGGAGTTCGTCTCTGAAGATGTTGCGATCATGGGCGAAGAAGCTTTCATGAATCCCGCAAGCACCGACGAGGTAACGCTTGGTTATTACGCAAGCCGAGAATTCGGCGGATTGGTGTTCGACTTCGGCATTCGCAACGACTGGGTTGACCGCAGCGGCTCTGTTGCGGCGGAAGAGGAGCATGACGAAGACGAGCATGAGGAGGAACATGATGAGGAAGAGCATCATGACGAAGAAGCGGAGCTGCAGTATTTCGATACCGAAGAGTCCGTGACCAGTTATGGGCTGCAAATTTCTCGTCAGTTCAATGAGACGATGTCGGCTACGATCAATCTTGCCAGCGTCGAGAGAGCCCCCGCTGCTGTTGAACTGTTTATGAACGGTCCTCACTTGGCTACAGGCCGATACGAGGTGGGCAACCCTAACCTAGATACAGAAAAAGCCAACAGTGCAGAACTGTTGCTCGATTACGCTGGCGACACCTTTTTCGGGTCGGTTTCGGTTTTTACCAACGACATTGATGACTATATCTATCTGCGGGATGAGACCGAGGCGGAGCACGAGGAACATGCAGCAGAACACGCAGACGACCATGGCGGCCTCATCAGCGCGAGCTACCGGCAACAAGATGCTGAATTTGTCGGCTACGAGTTCGAAATAGGCGGTGTGTTCCCTGTCGCAGGTGGTGACCTGACCTTGTCCTTTGGTTTGGACTCTGTCAGTGCCGATTTCTCAGACAACACCAACGTGCCACGGATTAACCCGGACAGGAGCATCTATACGGCCGCCTACTCTCGCGGCAGTCTGGACGCGTCAATTGTCTTGAAAGACGTCGATGGGCAGTCTGATACAGCTTTGACCGAGGCAGCGACGGCGGGTTACACCATGCTGAACATGAACGTCACTAACGTGTTCAGTTTCACTAACGACATAGACCTTACGGTATCTGTCTTTGGAAGAAACCTGATGGACGAAATTGCGCGCAACCATTCGTCTTTCGTTAAGGAAGAAGTCCCCCTACCCGGACGTAGTTACGGTTTGAAGTTCTACGCTACGTTCTAAGCTAGATACTAGGCACTTGGACACAAGTCGCGGACAGCATCGCTGTCCGCGCGGATTACCATACCGCGATCCGCATCACGGCCCAGGCAAGTAGCAAACCAACCAGCAGCTGAATGAGCGTAACGATCAGTCCCTTACACAGGCCAATTGGGCCACGATCTGGCACCCTGATCAGCAGCCCGTACAGATAACCCTGAAGTATCGCCCCAAACGCAATCGGCACGAATTGCATAGCGCCCTCTATCCCAACGTCCAGCGCTGCCAGCACTACAACCCCTAATGTACTGAGAAGTAAACCGGCACCCGTACCTGCTAGCGTGGCGCGATAAGCATGCCAGTAATCCGGTTTGTATTTTGCGATGACTAAGGTTGCATACTGAACGATCACAGCGCCAATTAACGCTCCAGCTGCTAAACCAAAGCCAGTGCCTACCCACTGAGCAACCTGTTCCATAAGGTTTGTTCCGTTTCCGCAAACCCCAAGGTTTTCCCGTGCCGGCAATTTTTGAGAGACTTAAGAGACGCACGGCTAATTGTTTTGGACAAACGGTATCTCTCAACGTCAACTACCTCGGGCTAACATGCCAAAAACATAGGAGTGATATTCATGGCGGTAAAAGCCATAGCTCGGGCAGGACTGCTACTAACAGCGTTGCTCGCACCGCATTCGATGGCCGCGCCAAAGTCGGAACTGTGGTCCTTTTGGAGCGAGCACCAACCGCAGTCGAGCTTCAAGGTTGATCATCAGATTTGGCAGGCGCTACTTTCTCGCTATGTGCTGCTAAGCGATGACGGCATTCATCGTGTGGCCTATGGCGAATTTGATGACACAGCCAAGGCGAAGCTTCGCGAATACCTCGACGCCATGAGCCGCATAGCACCGACGCAGCTCGATCGAGACGAGCAGCTGGCGTACTGGATCAATCTCTACAACGCGCAGACCATTCAGGTCGTCCTTGATCATCCCAAGAAGAAGAGCATCCTCTCCATGGGTCCATTCTTTGCACTGGGGCCTTGGGACGAACCCTATCTCACCATTGAAGACAAACCAGTCACGCTAAACGACATCGAACATCGAATACTGCGCCCCATCTGGCAGGACCATCGACTGCACTTCGTCTTGAACTGCGCCAGTATCGGTTGCCCAAACCTCAGCCAAACCGCCTATGACGCTGCCTCGATAGCGCAACAATTGGCCAATGCTCAGACCGCATTTTTGCAGCATCCTCGCGCGATATCCTTTACCAACAAAGGCAGATTGCAGCTCACCAGCCTGTTTGACTGGTACCTCACCGACTTCGCCCCAGACGTATCAGAGTTGCTGGCCTATCTTGCCGTGCAGCGCCCTGATCTCGCAGCAGATCTTGCTGCGATGGGCGGCAACGCCAATGCCAAAATTGACTATGTTTACGATTGGGATCTGAACGTGGTTGACTAGGCCGCAACATTTACGGGGAATCTCTGGGGGAGAGTATGAGTTCACCACATTACGAGACCATCCTGACGTCACTCGAGCACGGCGTCATGACTATCACCATGAATCGTCCAGAGCGCTTAAACGCTTGGACCTACCAGATGGGAGCAGAGCTTCAGCATGCGATTGAGCACGGTAACGACGATGCCAACGTTGATGTCTTCGTGCTCACCGGCGCTGGCCGCGGCTTTTGTGCGGGCGCTGACATTAAAGATTTATTCAAAAACCAAGCTGACGCTGGCGACGACGGCAGCAACGAACGGCCAGCACGAGACTGGGTAGGCCTCGTGCGCGGGGCCAAGCCGATGATTGCTGCAGTCAACGGCGCCGCTGTTGGTGTAGGGCTGACGCAAATTCTGCCTTGCGACTACATCATGGCCAGCCCTGACGCCAAGTTCAGCGCGCGCTTCGTCAAGATGGGCGTGGTGCCCGAGCTGGCCAGTTCCTACTACTTGGTTGCGCGCGCGGGGTTTGGTTTGGCCAACCGCATGATGCTCACCGGTGAGACCCTAGGCGCTGCCGAAGCTCAGCGCATTGGTTTGGTCGATGAACTCGTGGCAGACGCCGACGACTTGCTGCCCCGTGCAATGCAGCTCGCCAAACAAATTGGCGAAAATCCACCCCGCGCTCTAGGCGCTGTTAAGGCACTGGTCACGGCGAATATGGCGGAGCCAGACGTTAAGGAAGTGCAAAAGCGTGAAATGGCGGCGCTAGCCGAGGCATATAAGAGCCCCGAACACCACGAGGCGATTGCCGCCTTTATCGAGAAACGTCCGCCAAATTTCAAAAACTTGGGATAGCCGAGGTTAACTCGCCGCCGCGGTTACGCTCTGGCTTCGCTGCAGCCAATAAAGCCCGATCAATAGCAGCGCGTTTACGACGCCCAAGACTTGCATTGCCAACACCCAGCTTTCTACATTCTGCGACAGCAGCGGCAGCCACAGCCCAGCGCTGAGCATCAAACCTGCTCTCGTGCCATCTGCCCAAAATCGATACTGGCGATGCTCAAGCCATAGGCCTGTGACGTACATCGAGCCCGCAACCAAAGCGAATATGGCAACCACGGCGGGCTGGGCCAACTCGCCTTGCAGCCCGGTCAAGGCAAATCCGGCTCCGGTGAGCACCCAATATTGGGCAAATACATAGGCTTTTGAGCTTTGCGGCGCTTGCGGGTCGTACCGCTCGTGCCAACCCACAGGGTCTGTGCGGCTTGGCTCAAGACCATGCGGCAACCATGCAGGACCCTTAAACCAGACGCTTATCTTGTCGCGCCAACGAGGTGCCTTCATGGCGAGCACCAAGGTGTCCCACCACACGATAGCGTTTGCCCAAATTGGGTTCCAACTGCGCAGCCCGTGAGTGATGCCGTAAATGGGTTTCTCGTCGCGTTGCTCATCACAAAAGGTGCCGAACAGCCGATCCCACACGATCAGAAAACCGCCATAGTTCTTGTCGATGTAGCGCGGATTCTTGGCGTGGTGAACGCGATGATTGCTGGGAGTTACCAGTAGGTAGTCGAGCACACCCATGCGATCTACATGCTGAGTGTGTACCCAAAACTGGTAGACCAAATTCAACGTGCCGACGCTGATCATGACGTACACCGGAGTGCCCGCCAAATACATCGGCAGGTAAAACACAAAGCCGATGTAATCGGTGCTGGTTTGTCTGAGCGCAGTGCTGAGGTTGTATTCTTCGCTCTGGTGATGCGCGCTATGAGAAGCCCACATGATGCGCCACTGGTGGCCGCAACGATGCTTCCAGTAGTAGCAGAAGTCGTAAGCGATGAAAGCCGCAACCCAGTGCCACCACGCCGATGCCTGCCACGGCACCACGCCAACAAGCTCTACTGCACTCGCAAACACCACCGCCGAAAAGCTAAGGCGCAACACCCCCATGAGTTGACTCAAGCTGCCCATCATGAGGCTGGCAACTGCATCGTTGAGTCGGTAGGTCTGTTGTTTCTTCCACGCACCGTAGGCCAGCTCAACGGCCATGGCGAGGATAAAAAACGGTACGGCGATTTCGACGAAATTCATGCCTGTATACTAGCCGCTTGCTTACTGAGCAGCAGCACCGCAAACCTGACGTTTCTTGGTCAAGATTGCGGGTTGCGCAAGGCTGCAAGCCTTTTGCTTGTGCACTTGGCTATCAATCCATTTGCGCGCCTGCCTGTTCGCCAGCTGCGCGAACCCAAGACGCCAACAGCTTTTCATAGTCAACGGTCTGACCTTGCGGTTTTTCGTTGGCTAACGCGGGTTTTGGCGCACCGGGTTGATCTAGCCAATACTGCGCATCGCGCTCTTCATTCAAAGCCGGCCCACAGTCGCCCAGCGCACCATGGCGCTGCAGGCGCGCTAACACACGGTCTTGCTGCGTGGCGAGACTGTCCATGGCTGCCTGGGCGGTTACTTGGCCGCTCACTGCGTTGGCGACATTGGCCCACCACAATTGAGCAAGCTTGGGGTAGTCGGGCACATTGGTGCCAGTAGGCGTCCACGCCGTTCGTGCTGGCGAGCGATAAAACTCAACCAATCCACCGAGTTTTGGCGCCATATCTGTCATCGCCTGAGAGCGAATATCCGAATCTCGAAATGGCGTAAGACCGACCAAGGTCTTTTTCAACGACACGGTTTTTGCCGTCACAAATTGCGCATAGAGCCAAGCGGCCTTGCGACGCTCCAATGGCGTACTTGAAAGCAGCGTCCACGATCCGGTGTCTTGATAGCCAAGTTTCATGCCCTCCTCCCAATAGGGGCCGTGCGGGGAAGGCGCCATTCGCCACTTAGGACTACCGTCTGCGTTGACCACTGGCAGGTCGGGCTTGATCATGTCCGCTGTAAACGTGGTGTACCAGAAGATCTGCTGGGCTATCTGACCTTGGGCGGGCACCGGACCTGCTTCTGAAAAGGTCATGCCCGGCGCCTGCTCTGGCGCATAGGCCTTCAACCAATCAATGTACTTCTGCAGCGCATAAACGGCTGCCGGTGCATTGGCGGCGCCCCCTCGGGTGATTGATGAACCCACCGGGCGACACTGCTCGACGCGAATGCCCCATTCGTCCACAGGTAAGCCATTGGGAATACCCTTGTCGCCAGCGCCTGCCATGGACAGCCACGCGTCGGTGAAACGCCAACCCAGCGAAGGATCTTTCTTGCCGTAGTCCATGTGGCCATAAACCTTTTGCCCGTCAATCTCGCCGACGTGAACGGAAAAAAACTCGGCAATGTCTTCATAGGCAGACCAATTGACCGGCACACCTAGCGGGTAGCCATAGCGCTGTTCAAATCTCTGCTTGAGTTGTGGGTCAGAAAACCAGTCATGGCGAAACCAATACAGATTGGCGAACTGCTGATCTGGTAACTGATACACCTTGCCGTCCGGGCCCGTGGTGAAGCTCAGGCCAATGAAGTCGTCCAAGTCCAGTGTCGGGGACGTCACGTCAGCGCCTTCAGCTGCCATGAAGTCGCTGAGTGCGACCACGTATCCGTAGCGCGAGTGGGTGCCGATCAAGTCTGAATCGTTCACGTAGGCATCAAAAATGTTTTCGCCTGACTGCATTTGTGTCTGCAGCTTTTCGATCACATCGCCTTCTTGAATAAGGTCGTGGTTGACGCGAATACCCGTCACCGCAAAAAACGCTTGGGCGAGGGTTTCGCTCTCGTACTGATGGGTGGTTAGGGTTTCCGACACCACGTTAATGGTCATGCCTCGATAAGGCGCTGCGGCCTGAGTGAACCAAGCCATTTCTTCAAGTTGCTGATCTCGACTCAAGGTTGAGGGTTGGAATTCAGCATCGATCCACTGCGCGGCATTGGCGGCGTAATCAACATCTGCCTGCGCGGCGGTTTTTGCCGCCTCGTTCGACTCACCGCAGGCTCCAAGCCCTAACGCGGCTGCAACGAGGATAACGCTCCTGTTGATGCTACCGACCCACTGAGCTAACTGCATTTTCCCCTCCTTCCCCGAACATATGTGCATTGGCAATCGCGTTCTATCTTACCCCTAGCAAGCAATTGGAATGAAAGGTTAGATGCCTTTAACCCTTTGCCATGATTACGCCCAACCAAATGATCGCCAAACCACTCGCGTACATGGCACTCCAAGGCGTCAGTCCCAACCACAGCAGGTGAATAAATGCAGCGCCAAGCAGGCTGATAAAAAAACGATCCCCTCGCGTGGTGGCCATGGGCAGCCAGCCACGGGACATGCTGGTCGGTCGCTTCAGTTCGAGCACGATCAACACCGACAGCGCTACGGCGATGACGGCAAAGAAAATTGCCGTGGGCAATGTCCAGGCCATCCAGGTCATTGGGTGCTTCTCCCAGCGGACGTTGAAATGAACCTACACACGACCCAGCGCAAATCCTTTGACTAAGTGCTGACGCACAAACCAAACCACCAGGATACCGGGCAACACCGTAAACACGCCTGCCGCCGCGAGTACGCCCCAGTCCATACCCGATGCGCTCACGGTGCGAGTCATCACCACCACGATGGGTTTGGCTTCACTACCGGTGAGCGTGCGCGCCAGCAGCAGTTCTACCCAGCTAAACATGAAGCAGAAAAATACCGTCACGCCGATAGCGCTGCGATTAATGGGCAAAAAAATCCGCGTGAAGAAGAACCAAAAACTGTGGCCATCGATGCGCGCCATGTCGTCAATCTCCGTTGGTACGCCGGACATAAAACCCTCGAGAATCCACACAGACAACGGCACCGTGAACAGGCAGTGGGCCAAGGCAACTGCCAGTGGTGTATCGAACAAACCAATGGAGGAATACAGCTGGAAAAATGGCAGCAAGAACACCGCTGGAGGCGCCATTCGATTGGTCAGCAGCCAAAAGAACAGCTGCCGATCGCCCAAAAAACGATACCGAGAAAATACATAGGCCGCGGGTAAGGCGACAGATACCGAGATCAACGTGTTCAGCAGCACATAGCTGATGGAATTTACGAAGCCCTGGTACCAAACCGGATTAGTCAAAATCTCGGCAAAATTTGCCAGCGTTGGATTGCTTGGCACCAGTTCAAATACGCCCGCGATATCTGCATTGCTGCGCAGCGCCAAGGTTAAAAGCCAATACAGCGGCAAAATCAGATAGACACAATAGCCAGCGAGTACCCAGCGACTAAGGCGAGAGCGGCGACTCAAGAGCCCTCCTCGCTGCGCATCACGCTGGCATAGAACAACCAGCTAAACAGCAAAATAAAGAGAAAATAGATCACCGAGAAAGCCGCTGCGGGCCCGAGATCAAACTGTCCCACCGCCATGGTCGCCAAGTACTGGCTAAGGAACGTGGTGGTATTGCCTGGACCACCGCCGGTCAGCACAAAGGGTTCGGTATAAATCATGAAGCTGTCCATCAACCGCAGCAGTACGGCAATAACGAGTACCCCTTTCAAGCGCGGCAATTCCACATGGCGAAACACTTGCCACTTACTTGCGCCATCAAGCTCTGCGGCTTGGTAGCAGGCTGCGGGCACCGAGGTGAGGCCAGCAAAGGCCAGCAGCGCTACCAGCGATGTCCAGTGCCAAATATCCATGGCCAGCAGCGTCAGCCACGCATGTAGGGGTTCTGCGGTGTAGTTAAAGGCAAAGCCCATCTCATTTAGCGTGACGCCTAACAAACCGATGTCGGAACGGGCATAGATCTGCCATATGGTGCCCACCACATTCCATGGAATGAGCAACGGTGTTGCCAGCAGTACCAGCAGCAATGATGCCCGCAGCCCTTGGGTAGGCATGCCTCGGGCGATCACGATGCCCAGCGGTATCTCGATGGCGAGCACCGCCGCACTAAAGCCAAGCTGGCGTAGAAAGGCATCAATAAATCGAGGATCCGTCAGCGTCTCGCGATACCACTCGAAGCCGACAAAAAAGCGCGTGTTGAAATCCAGAATGTCTTGCACCGAGTAGTTCACCACCGTCATCAGTGGAATCACGCCGCTGAACGCGACGATCAACATGACCGGCAAAACCCCAAGCCAGGCGCGGTTGTCCTGCGTCTTATTCTGCGCCATTGCTACCAACTCGCAGAAACTCACGAAATCCGACCCAACGCTGCAGGGCAATACCAACCTCATCGCCGCATGCAAAGGATGCAGGCGAGCGCACAAAAACCTGCGCTGCCCCGCAGCGAAGGCCATACATCGACACCACCCTACCCTGCGCTGTACCAAGAACGCGTTGCGTTTCTACGATGCCACTGAGCAGCACTTCGCTCGGCGCAGTCAAGCCCGCAGACTCTGGACGAAAACCAATCGTCTCGGGATCGCCATCCCCAACGAAGCTTCGCTGCAGAGGCTGGGGGAAGGCGTTCGAGGGTAAAAAATTCATGCCGGGGCTGCCAAGGAAGTGCCCGACAAATTGGTGAGCCGGATTTTGATAAACCGCCTCGGGGGTGCCAGTTTGTAAAATCTGTCCGTCGGCAAGAACTGATACACGCTCTGCAAACGTTAGGGCCTCGGTTTGATCATGGGTGACGTAAATCATGGTGACGCCCAATTCATCTTGTACATGCTTTAGCGTCCGTCGCAGTCGCCACTTAATACTTGGCTCCACCGCAGTGAGCGGCTCGTCGAGAAGCACCACCGACACATCAGGCCGGACTAAGGCACGCCCGATGGCCACTAACTGTTTTTCGAACAGCGATATCGCATTGGCTGAGCGCTTCAATATGGACTCGATGTTCAGCTCTTTGGCGATAGCGCTAACACGCTTATCAATGGCTTCGCGATTCAGGGTTGAACCACGAGTGGTCAGGGGGAACGCTAGATTTTGTGCAACGCTCATGGACTGATAGAGCACGGGAAACTGAAACACTTGGGCGAGGTGTCGGTCACGACCGGGCAACTCGGTAACATCGACATCATCGAAAAAGATGCGACCTTGGGTGGGCGGCAAAATTCCCGATAACAGGTTGAGCAAAGTCGTCTTGCCAGCGCCGGATGCACCCAGCAGTGAAAATGCTTCGCCGTCTTGGATGTCAAGGGAAATCGGCTGCAGCGTCGGTTCGCTGGCACCGGGATAGGTAAACGCGATCTCTTGTAAACGAATACGCGCCATATCAATTCAGCGCCAGATTCAAAATATCCTCGCCGCGTAGCCGCAGCGCCAACATCTCACCAACCGACACGCTATGCATGCCCGGTCTACGCACAACCCAGTGCTGTTCATTCGTTGTGTTGTCATTGGAGATCACTCGCCCGTGCACAAAGGTCTCATCGCCGCTGCGCTCAACGCTGTCTACCTGCATATCAAAAACCTTCGCATCGGCGAAAGTTTGATCTGCCTCGCCGGGCAATAGCACATGTTCAGGACGGATGGCTAAGCACCCTTTGTCACTGTCGCGATTCGCCCCTGGCAATAGGTTAACCCCAGGATCGCTCATGAGATGCGCTGCAGCCAAGCTTATGGGTTCACGATAAAGCGCCAACGGAGTACCTGCTTGCACCCTGCACTGCTCGTGCAGCAGCATCACCTGATCGCCCAAGGCAAAGGCATCGCGCGGATCCGTACTGGTATAGATCACGGTCGCCCCGGTTTCTGCCAGCAGGGTTTTCAGTTCCAGCACCAAGGCCTCGCGCAGCTTGTAGTCGAGATTCACCAAGGGTTCGTCCAATACCAGCACATCTGCGCGCTGCGCCAACGCCCGTGCGATGGCCAGACGTTGCTGCTGGCCACCAGAAAGCTCACTGGGCAAGCGCTCGAGTAGGCCGTCAATGCCCAAGGTTCGAGCTAAGGAGGCAACAGTGCGTTTGCGCTCATGATCGTCTACCCGCTGTGCAAGCAGGGGCGAGGCGATGTTCTGCGCGACGGTCCAATTGGGGTAATTTACAAACGCTTGGAACACCACGGCGACACTGCGTTTCTGCGGACTGAGCGCTGTCCATTCCTGCTCGCCGTGCCAAACCTCGCCCGCCGCCTGAGTCGGCAAACCAGCGAGCAAACGGCATAAATTTGTCTTGCCTGATTGGTTGCCGCCGAGCACTACGGTCATTTCACCGGCGGCAAAGCCGTGGTCAAAACCTTGTGTAACTGAGTCGGATAAGCGGACATTGTTAACGTTGAGCACGGAGGTATCAGCTTGTTATGAACACGAAGGACAGAAGCGCCATACCGAGATGCTACCCTATCTGTAGGGACAATAACCGTTGACTGGTCCGGCACAGCGCATAGGATCAGGTCAAAGCAGAATAACGCTCAACACATTGATCACAGGAGCCAACCATGTCACTCACCGGAAAATGCCTCTGCGGCGCCATCAGCTACAGTATCGACAATCAACCAGCCGTCACTGGTGTATGCCACTGCAAAAACTGTCAGCGTCAGGCTGGCAGTGCGTTTTCTACCCTCGCCGGTGTACCAGTCAGTGAGCTGCACATTACAGGCACGCCTAAGCTCTACACCGATCCTGATACCAATAGCGGCAACACGGTTAAGCGCTTTTTTTGCGGTGACTGCGGATCACCCATTTACTCGGCGGTACAAAGCTCTCCCGACATCGTCTACCTAAAGACCGGCACCCTTGACGACAACAGTACCTTCGAGCCGCAATTTCATTTGTGGTGCTCCACCAAACAGGGTTGGGTCGATATCCCCGATGGCGTGCCAGCGATGCCCGGCAACCCGGGCTAAGACGACGAGCAAAAGACCCACAAAAAAAGGCCGCATTGCATTGCGCTGCGGCCTTTCCCAAGAACGTCTGTGCCATTCAGCGCTACTTCATTTGCGCCTTCAACAAGCCTATAAGTTTCTCACCGTAGGGCGGTCTTAGACCCAGCTTTTCAGCAGGATTGAACGTTGCCTGTTTGAATACCGCCTTAGCATGACTGAAGGTGCGGAACCCATCTTCACCATGATAAGAACCCATACCTGATGGACCGACACCACCAAAGGGCAAATCTTCCTGGGCAACGTGCATCACAACATCGTTGAGCGTCACGCCGCCAGAAGTGGTATTGCCGAGCACTTGATCGGTCTCTTGCTGATCGGTGCCGAAGTAATAGAGCCCTAGGGGTCGGTCGTGACTGTTCACGTAATCCACGGTCTCATCTAGCGTATCGTAAGATTTGATCGGCATGACCGGGCCGAAAATCTCGTCCTGCATAACCGCCGAATCCTCCGGTGGATCAATCAAAAACGTTGGCGCAATCTTGTGCGCGGATTGCTGGCGAAAATCCTCATTCGCTGGATTGATCTCAACCACCTCGACACCGCGCTCGCGGGCTTCGTCAACGTAGCCATTAATGCGCTGGAAATGCCGCTCATTTACGACCGAGGTGTAATCGGGATTATCCAGCAACGTTGGATACATCTTGGCTACCGAGCGCTTGCTCGACTCGACAAACTCGCCCATACGATCTCGTGGCACAAAGACATAGTCTGGTGCCAAGCAAATCTGTCCTGCGTTCAACATCTTGCCCGCCATCAACGCATCTGTGGTTGGCGCCATGTCTGCCTTTGGCGAAATAATCACCGGCGACTTGCCCCCCAGCTCGAGAGTTACCGGCACCAAGTTCTCTGACGCAGCACGCATAACATGCTTGGCTACCGACGTGGCACCCGTGAAAAGCAGGTGGTCAAAAGCCAGCCCCGAAAAATCGGCGCCAGTTTGCGGCCCACCGGTGATGACGGCGATTTCTTCCTCATCAAATTCCTCGGCAAAACCCACGGCCATGGCCGCAGAGGTAGCAGGCGTATATTCGCTGGGTTTAATCATGCAGCGATTACCCGCTGACAGCACACCGGCCAAGGGTGTGAAGGTCAAATTGACCGGAAAGTTCCATGGACTGATCACGCCAACAACACCTAAAGGCTGGTATTCGATCCAAGCTCTAGCACCTAACAAAGCCAAAACGCCGGGGGTGACCTTACGCTTGTCTTTCTTTTGCCAGCGTTTCAGGTTTTGTTGCGCGTGGCGCAGCGGCCCGATGGAAGAAGCGATGTCGGTGAACAAAGACTGGTGCTCACTGCGATGACCAAAGTCTTCATTCATGGCTTTGACAAAGGTTTTTTGGTGTTTCTTGACGACCTGCACGGCCCGCTCCAGGCGATCAATGCGAGTCTGCGAACTCACCACACCTTCTGCCAAATAGGCAGCGCGCTGGCGATCCAAGATGGCCTGCATCTCAAGTTGAGACGTTTCTTCGTAACTTTCGCTCATTATCCTTCTCCCTAAACAATCGGTTTGTCGTCTCTAGCTGATGGCCGGCGTACCCTCTTCTACGTACTGATCGCGCAGCGTGCGCTTGAGCACTTTGCCGGTGGCATTACGCGGCAGCGCTTCGATAAATTCAACACTGCTGGGCACTTTGAATTTAGCAAGATTCGCCAAACAGTGACCGATCACCGTGTCTGCATCCAGCGTTTGCCCGGGCTTAAGGACCAAGACCGCCTTACCGGTTTCGCCCCAGCGCTC
>ERZ802824.168-NODE-168-length-34178-cov-69.2955_pt1 | contig 34178 bp, 23 predicted proteins | sample MGYA00345650_ERZ802824 | MGnify/ENA primary metagenome ERZ802824 (study PRJEB30503, sample SAMEA104212361) | marine metagenome | biome: Westerlies Biome; feature: [SRF] surface water layer (ENVO:00010504) within the epipelagic zone...; material: water... | reverse complement strand
ATTTGACGGTGCGATGCATGGTTGGTGTGTACTGGACTCTCGTGTTTATAACGAGGCTCCCGCCGAACTTGCCTGGCGTAAAACGCTGTCTTTATTTGAGGAGACTCTCTAGCACGTTGGCGCAGATTCGGTGCGTGCTTGCAAGGCTCGTGCTGTCGCTCTGAGGGCTAATGCTAAATCGGCAACAAGAGTTCGCCCGTATTCAGTTAGTTGCAGATTAGCGATAGTCGTCGAGTAGCTCCATGTGTGGTCGATATACATTAGTGGCTTCCAATAAGTCTGATCTTGCAGATCTGACGTTCCCAGTGCCCGATCGATACAACATCGCCCCTCAATCTACGGTCCTTGTGAGGACTCATGCCATGGGGTTTCGGATGATGCCCTGGAGCTTTTCGCCAAGCTGGGCGAGAGTCCCCTTGCATTTATTCAATGCACGTGTCGAGACGCTGGAGGAGAAACCTTCTTTCAAAGGCGCAGCGCGATGCGTCTTGATGGCCGATGGTTGGTATGAGTGGCAGCGAAGCGCTACGTCAAAATTACCTTGGTATCATCACCGAGATGGCCAGCTGTTGCGGTTTGGCGGTATTTACCGAGCGAACGGGGGTTGCGCCATAGTGACCATGGACGCCCATCCGGCTATTGCGCACATCCATCACCGCCAACCACTCTTACTCACCCCTGATGCGGCAGAGGCATGGTTGGAAGGCGCACCATCAGGAGAATGTACCGGCGACACACAGGTCAGTTGTCACCGTGTGAGCACCGCCGTAAACACTGTGCGTTATGACGAGAAACGCCTCACACAAGCTGTGGACGACGATTTGGACGAACCGCCGCAAGGGCATCTTTTTTAACCGCTCTGGTTTTCCCTTCGGCTTGCCAATGAGCTAAAAGCAACCCTCTACAGAGCTGCAGAAATTGGCGTCATATTTAGAGGGAGAACTACCAAAAAAACGTTGTGGTAGCAGCGTTTACTCATTGGTACCATCGCGAGAATAATAACGCAGAGATCGCGCCTTACTGCGCGGCTTCATAGGTGGGGGGGATGTCAGAGCAGTGGGCGGTAGCACACTGGCTGGCGGTAATACATGGAAGCCTTGGTCACTCAAATAGCGAATCGGCACGCGGCTACAGAAGGTGGATTGTTGCCGTGCCTCCACGAAATACAAGCTGAACTAGGATTCGTTCCAGCAGACAGCCTCACGATCATTGCCAACGCGTTCTCGCTATCAACTGCAGAGGTCCACGGGGTGGTGAGTTTTTATCACGACTTTAAAACGTCACCCACGTCACCTCAGGTAGTACAAATTTGCTGTGCCGAAGCGTGTCAGGCTTCTGGTTCGAGGGAGCTCGAGATAGGTGCTTTTAGCGAATTGGGCGTGGAATTTGGCGCAACCCACCCGACCAATAATTATCGTCTTGAGCGGGTTTATTGTCTTGGTAACTGCGCCTGTGGCCCCTCCGTGCGAATTGGGAATGACGTGCATGGCCGTGTGGTTCTGAAAGACCTACCCGATCTGGTTTCTGCAGGGGTAAAGGCATGACAACACGAGTTTTTATCTCTCAGGACACTACAGCGGTTGCCGTAGGTGCTGATCGGGTGGCCACCTCGTTCATTGAACAGGCAAAAGCCGTGGGTTTCGCATGCACTGTGATTCGCAATGGCTCCAGAGGTGCTTTTGGACTAGAGCCGCTAATCGAGGTAGACACGGCTCATGGTCGTCTCGCCTATGCTCAGGTTGCCGAGCAGGATGTCTCCAGCCTAATCAGCTCAATTGATGGTGCAGACTATGAGCACCCCAAGTGTGTGGGTCTTGTCGAGGATATTGGATGGCTAGCGACCCAGACCCGAGTCACCTTCGCAAGATGTGGTGAAGGAGATCCGACTGACTTAACAACCTACATAGAACTTGGCGGCTTTGTCGGGCTCAGCAATGCATTAGCGCTGTCACCGCAGGCCATTGTCGACGAGATAAAAGCCTCTGGCCTTCGAGGCCGCGGTGGTGCGGCATTCCCAACGGGCATCAAATGGCAAACGGTTCTCGATACGCCAAATGAGCAGAAATACATTGTCTGCAATGCAGACGAGGGTGATTCGGGAACGTTTGCCGATCGGCTCCTGATGGAAGCAGACCCTTTTCAGCTTATCGAGGGAATGACCATCGCCGGCTTAGCCGTTGGTGCAAAAAAGGGGTTCATCTACCTGCGGTCGGAGTATCCCCGTGCGCAAAACATGCTTGAGTCGGCCATTGTCATGGCGAGGAAAGAGGGCTTTTTAGGCGAAAACATTCGCGGGACTGGCCACAGCTTCGATATCGATGTACGCATGGGCGCCGGTTCATACATATGTGGCGAGGAGACTGCCTTGTTAAACAGTCTCGAAGGCAAGCGTGGCGTGGTGCGAGCGAAACCGCCACTGCCCGCTATCGAAGGGCTCTTTGGCAAACCCACAGTGGTCAACAACGTGCTCACGCTTGCCTCAGTGACATCGATCCTCTCAGATGGTGGTGCCGAATATGCGCGTCATGGAATAGAGCGCTCCAAAGGCACGATCCCGCTTCAGTTAGCAGGAAATGTAAAAAATGGTGGTCTTATTGAGGTGCCTTTTGGCGTCTCGCTTCGCGACGTCATCATGGTGTGGGGCGAGGGTACGCGGTCCGGGCGGCCCGTTAGGGCTGTGCAAGTAGGCGGACCACTCGGTGCCTATTTGTCCGCTGCTGAACTCGATGTGCCACTGACATACGAGGCCTTATCGGCCTTGGGTGGCATGCTCGGGCACGGGGGCATCGTCGTGTTCGATGATACGGTCGATATGGCGAAACAGGCGCACTTTGCCATGGATTTTTGTGCCAAAGAATCATGTGGTAAGTGCACGCCCTGCCGAATTGGTGCTGTCCGCGGGAGAGAAGTACTCGACCGAGTGGTGGATAACGGCGCCACTGAAAATGATCTTATTTTATTGCACGACTTATGCGACACGATGGAGCAGGCCTCGCTCTGTGCCATGGGTGGATTGACACCCTTACCGGTTAAAAGTGCGCTGGATAAGTTCCCCGAAGACTTCAATATCGAAGATAGTCACTACGAGGTGGCAGTGTGAACAGTATGGTCGAGTTCTATCAACCCCAGCCAGATCTGGGTACTCCGCAGTCGCAGGCTACTGATTTTGTCACCCTTGAGGTTGATGGGCGGGAGATTTCGGTACCCTCTGGAACATCGGTAATGCGGGCCGCATTCGAGGCGGGCATTAAAGTTCCCAAGCTCTGCGCAACGGACAGTCTGGAAGCCTTCGGATCCTGCCGTATTTGCTTGGTGGAAATTGAAGGCAGACGCGGATACCCCTCCTCCTGCACTACACCTGTTGAGGCGGGAATGTGTGTAACCACCCAGAGCGATCAGCTGGCGAAAATCCGCAGGGGCGTCATGGAGCTCTACATCAGCGACCACCCGCTGGACTGTTTAACCTGTCCCACGAACGGTGATTGCGAGCTGCAGTCGACTGCTGGAGAAGTGGGTTTACGCGACGTTCGCTATGGCTTTGCCGGCGAGAATCATATCGCGCTCGAAAAGGACGAAAGTAACCCCTATTTCACGTTTGACTCCTCTAAGTGTATTGCCTGCTCGAGGTGCGTTCGCGCGTGCGAAGAGACACAGGGTACCTTCGCACTTACCATTGCCGGACGGGGGTTTGATTCCCGGGTGAGTGTTGGTCCTGAAACGACGTTTCTCGAGTCTGACTGTGTGAGTTGCGGCGCCTGCGTGGCTGCTTGCCCAACAGCGACACTGACCGAGAACAGTATTATTGAACGGGGTATACCCGAGCATTCGGTGACAACTACATGTGCCTATTGCGGTGTCGGTTGTGGTTTCAAGGCTGAGATGCGCGGTCAAGAAGTCATTCGTATGATCCCCTGGAAAGACGGGAAAGCAAACGAAGGGCATGCCTGTGTTAAAGGTCGATTTGCCTTTGGTTACGCCACCCATAAAGACCGCATGACTGAGCCCATGATCCGGGACTCTATCGACGATCCTTGGAAAAAGGTGACTTGGGATGAAGCACTGACTTATGCAGCATCTCGGCTTCGATCGATTCAACAGACCTACGGACAAAAGAGCATCGGGGCTATTTCATCATCGCGCTGCACCAATGAAGAAGTCTGGTTGGTACAGAAAATGGTTCGGACAGGGTTTGGTAATAACAATGTAGATACCTGCGCTCGGGTCTGTCATTCACCGACCGGTTACGGCCTGAAACAGACGCTCGGAGAATCTGCGGGGACGCAAGACTTTGCCTCCGTTGCCGACGCCGATGTCATCGTTGTTATGGGCGCGAACCCAACCGAGGCACACCCGGTCTTTGGCTCGCGCTTGAAGCGCCGACTGCGAGAGGGCGCCTCCCTGATTGTGATTGATCCCCGACGTATCGAGCTGGTGGGTGCGCCCCATGTCCAGTCAGATCTGCACCTGCCTGTCAGGCCAGGTGCCAATGTGGCCTTGCTGAACGCCATGGCCCATACCATTGTGAGCGAGGGTCTACAGGATAAAGAGTTCGTCGATAAGCGTTGTGAGAAAATCGCGTTTAACAACTGGCTTACGTTCATTGAGCAGCCTGAGAATTCACCTGAAGCCATGGAAGTCCACACGGGCGTTAATGCAGATGACGTCAGAGCGGCAGCACGCATTTATGCTACCGGCGGCAATGCGGCAATTTACTATGGGTTGGGAGTCACAGAACACAGCCAGGGCTCGACGACTGTCATGGCCATTGCCAATCTGGCAATGCTGACAGGTAATATTGGACGACGTGGGGTAGGCGTTAACCCCCTTCGTGGTCAGAATAATGTTCAGGGGTCCTGTGACATGGGTTCTTTTCCGCACGAGCTGCCCGGTTACCGACCGGTCACAGATAATGTGGTCAGAGCCAGTTTTGAGTCTGCCTGGGGCGTTTCGCTGGATGCAGAGCCGGGCCACCGCATCCCCAATATGTTTGAAGAGGCACTATCAGGCGGCTTCAAAGGCCTCTATTGTCAAGGCGAGGATATCGCACAGTCAGACCCCAACACGCAGCACGTTGAGGCGGCGCTAACGTCCATGGAATGTCTTATCGTTCAAGACATCTTTCTAAACGAGACGGCAAAATTTGCGCACGTGTTCCTCCCTGGCTCTTCATTTTTGGAGAAAGACGGCACGTTTACCAATGCAGAACGTCGTATTTCCCGGGTACGAAAAGCCATGGAACCTCTTGCGGGCAAGGCCGACTGGCAAGCGACACTCGGGCTGGCTCAAGCGCTCGGTTGCGACTGGGACTATGACAGTCCCGAGGACATTATGCGCGAGATCGCCGCGCTCACACCGACATTCAGTGGTGTGACCTACGAGAAGCTAGAGCGGCTGGGCAGTGTTCAGTGGCCATGTAGAGATGAGGCATCGGAGGGTACTCCGACCATGCACGAAACCGCGTTTACGCGAGGTTTAGGGCAGTTCATGGTCACCGAGTATGTCCCGACTGACGAACGTTGCACGCGGCGTTTCCCGCTCATCATGACGACCGGGCGAACACTGAGTCAATACAATGTGGGGGCACAAACGCGCCGCACCGATAACTCGGCCTGGCATGAGGAGGACGTACTGGAAATTCATCCGGAGGATGCGCAGGAGCGAGGCATATCTGAAGGCGATTGGGTTGGCATTTCAAGCCGTATTGGGGACACAGTGCTGCATGCGAAGTTGTCCCATCGCGTTCGGCCCGGTGTCGTATATACGACGTTCCACCATCCGGTATCGGGCGCCAATGTCATCACAACGGATAATTCAGATTGGGCGACTAATTGCCCCGAATACAAGGTCACGGCCGTTCAGGTCACTCGCGTGACGCAGCCATCGGACTGGCAAGAGCGCCAGAAGAATTTTGATTCGAAGCAAAAGCGATTGTTGACGGATGCCATTCTTGGCTGAGCGACAGCCGTTTGGTGAACAGGATGCGGGGTCAGGCTCCTTATCTGTGAGTAGGTTGTTGTGCGAGCAGGGGAAGGAGATCGAGTCGCTGGACGCGGTCATTGTCGAGGTGCCCATCGCGCTGTCTTTTAACGGTATCTCTTATGCGGTCATGATGGCTACGCCCTCTGATTTGTATGATTTCATTCGAGGATTTGCGATAGGTGAGGGCATCGTTACTAGCCCTAGAGCCATCTATGACATCGATGTCACGCCCGCAGACAGTGGTATCGGCATGCCCGGGTTTGATGTTAATGCGACGGTATCGAGCGAGGCTGCGCACAAACTCAAGGATCGCAAGCGTTCTATGGCCGGGCCCAGTGGCTGCGGACTTTGTGGTATCGAGTCGATTCAGACTGTTAGTCGTGATATCTCAAGACTTGAGTCTGTGGCCCTACCGAGCCAGGACGCACTAGATGTGGGCATTGGTCAAATGCGTACTAAGCAATTGTTGTCACAAGCCACCGCCGGTGCACATGCGGCAGCATGGTGTGGATACGACGGCGACATCGTGGCGTTACGTGAGGACGTAGGCAGGCACAATGCGCTCGATAAACTGATTGGGTGGCATAGCCTGCATCCAACGGATGGATTTGTTCTCGTAAGCAGCCGAGCCAGTTTCGAAATGGTGGCTAAAGCTGCGTCAGCGGGCATTGGCGTTCTCGCGGCTGTATCAGCGCCAACTTCGGCGGCCATTACCCTCGCTAAGCAGGTCAATCTCACCCTGATAGCCTTCGCCTCTCGCGGGCGTCACGCACGCTATTGCTAAGCAGTTAGCCACTACCTTCTTGGTACTGCCTTCACGTCGGTTTGGTTAGTGTTGTTTCACCAAGAATGACGCCTTCCATCGCGTGATGCTAAGAACACAACGGGAGAATTGGACTCTGGATTGCGAGGTTGTGTTCGAATAAGACCGGGCGGTGACAAATAGTTGCTAGCCCCAAAGACTCCTAATACGACTCGTGACTATACTCGACGGTTCGTCTGGCAAGGCGCAATCGAGCAACTCGAGGGTTCTCGACTGACCCCCAGGCAGGGTCTCTATGAGGATTAGGCGTCAGTCAAATTTTGGGGCTATGCTTTACAATGGCGAAGCCAGTGCACTTGTTTCTGTCGCGGCATAAGCCTTGAGATCATGATAGTGGGGTAAATTGGATATGGCGCAGCAATTTAGAGAGCAAGGTGGCGCAGCCACCATGGACCCGTCGCCACTAAAGCGTCGAGTACTCTCCAAGCTCATGACGCACGTTCACAGTGAGTCGCAAGTCTATAAGCGTCGAGTTAAGGCTGAGAAGGCGCGACGCAAAGATGGCCGCCCTCATGTCGTTGACTACTTTCACCAAGTCGAAGATGGCTACAGCCATTTGGCGTGCCAGCTTTTAGAGCGATTAGCGAACCGCTACGATATCGAACTGCGATGCCATTTGGTGCGCGGTCCCGAGGGTAATAATGCGCCTGACGCTGCGCTGCTACTGAGACTGGCGCACTATGATGCAGCGCTGATTGCCGGTGAATATGGGCTAGTATTTCCTACAACGTCCGAGGCGCCAACCGAGGCTAACGTGACTCGGGCGCAGGCCATTTTAACATCGGCGTCGAAGGATGAGCTTTACCGATTATTGCCGCAAATAGGACAGGCGCTGTGGCGCAACGACGAGACGGAGCTGGCATCCCTTGCAAGTCAATACGGTGAAGCAACAGCAAGTGAAGTCGACGCATTATTATCTGCCGGGACCACATTGCGATCTCAGCTTAAGCACTACTCTGGCGCGATGTTTCATTACGAGGGTGAGTGGTATTGGGGTGTGGATCGTCTGCACTATCTCGAATCCCGACTTGCTGATTTGGATGCAGACACTGCGCCGAATCAGCCACTTATCGCGCCTTGTCCGGAAGTATCAGTGGCGGGTGTTGAAGCAGCATCTGATCTGACACTCGAGTTTTTCCCCTCGCTTAGAAGCCCTTACACCTCGATTGTATTTGATGAGACCGTTGCACTTGCCAAGCAAGCAGGGGTTTCGTTGGTGGTGCGGCCGGTATTGCCGATGGTCATGAGAGGTGTCCCTGCCACCCGTGAAAAGGGTATGTATATCTTTGGTGATACTGCGCGGGAGGCGCGCCGACGCGGCGTCCCTTACGGCAACTTTTTTGATCCCATCGGTAACCCGGTTCGTCGCTGTTATTCGCTTTACCCCTGGGCTGACAGTCAGGGTAAAGGAACTGAACTCTTGTCCAGCTTTTTACATCATGCGTTCGCCAAAGGCGCCAATACCAATTCAAATCGCGGATTGAGGCGGGTGGTTGAGGCGGCGGGGTTAAACTGGACTGAGGCGAAGCAGCATATTGGTAATCCCGAGTGGGAAGACCTGCTGGAGGAGAACCGTCTGTCCATGTACGCCAGCGGCTTGTGGGGTGTTCCCAGCTATCGCCTTAGTGACGGTGAGGGCATCGTTAAGCTCGAGATTTGGGGGCAAGATAGGCTGTGGTTGGTAGCGAGCGAAATTCGTCGCCACGCCGCACAAAACGCTGTCTCAGGAAACTGAGAGCAGAGCATCGACACAGTCGCCCAGGAGGCGCAACTGTGTCACGCAAAACCTAAGGCTTTTGCTTCTTTGGCTAAGATCATGGCGACCGACGGTTGTGCTTTAACCTGCTCAATGAGTGTAGTGAATTTCGGATAGGAGTCTGCCGGCACGTCGTAGCCGGCGTAAGTCGCATTTACAAAGGGCGACACGAGCGCGAGATCTGCAATTGAAAAGTCACCAAATATGAACCCTTCACTCGGAAGCTGTCGTTCGATGTAACGAAGTAAGGGCGGCAACTTGTTCTCGATAATGTTGCTTATTAATGCCTCATCAGGGTCTTGTTTGAAGGCTCGAGGGCGCATAAAGCGCTGAAAGAAGATGCCTGCAGCGAGCTCCGCCACAGCGCCTGAGGCAAAGTCGTCGTACCAGTCTGCCATGGCTTTCTCCGCTGGGCTTGTGGGATAAATCGGGACATCAGGGTATGCGTCATCGAGATATCGACAGATGACTTTTGAATCGCCCAGGGTGATATCGCCATCGACTAGCGTTGGAATCTTCCCCAGCGGATTTAACTGCTTATACTCTGAATCTCCAGAGAAGGGCATCTGCGTGATAATCTCGTAATCGAGCCCTTTGAGTTCGAGGGTGATGAGTACTTTTCTGACAAATGGCGAGCCATGTACGCCGTATACTTTTAACATTGCCACCTCTGACCGTAAGTTCGATGGATCGCTTTAAGCTGAAGTACTGTAGCATTTTTCAGGTCTCGCCATGACTCGGATCTGCGCTTGCAAGTAGTGGTTAGAGCAAGGACGATGTGCAGCGTTAATCTGCACAGACTGTGCAACGAGGTGTATATCAGTGGCTCATTTAACCTTTTACTATGATCTGTCGTCGCCATGGACCTATCTGGCATTTCACAACGTGCAAACATTGGTGACCGAAATGGAGGCAGACGTCACGTGGCGCCCCTTTTTGGTCGGCGGCGTTTTCAATGCCGTAAATCAGAGTGTATACGCCGCGCGCTCAAATCCCGAAGATCCTAAAGTGATTCACAATTTCACGTGGTTACACGAGTGGGCACGTGTTGCGCAGTTGCCACTGAATTTCCCAACGCAGTTTCATCCACTCAAGTCTGTCCTGCCGATGCGAGCCTGTTGTGCTCTTGAGCAGGATCAAGCCGCGTTGAGGGCGTTTACGCGAGCGGCGTTTCATGCGTATTTTGCCGACGGGCGCAATCTCGACGAGCCGTCGGTTATCGCGGATATTGCTCATAAAGTAGACCTAGACGGAGCGGCATTAGTGACAGCGGCGACTCAGCAAGAAGTCAAGGATAAGCTGCGGGCTAATACCGACGAAGCAATCGCCAGAGGCGCTTTCGGGTCTCCCACCATGATCGTGAATGGTAAGCAGTTGTATTTTGGCAATGATCAGCTGCCGCTTGTCCGACAGGCGCTCGCCGGTTGAGCGCGTCGCGTCGCTACTTCTGAATTTTGAGACGGGTCGCGGCGTTAGAACAGTTTGTATCTGCCACCTCTGGGGGTAGGCGTTTTGTGTTCTACGGGTAAGCTGCACAGCCGCTCCATCTTGTTGACGCTGCCGTCTAGGTATTCCCATATAAGAAACTCGCCATCGCGGTAACGCTTGACCACCTTGGGTCCCCATCCAAAGGCGTAAAAGTTGAGTGTCTTGTCCTCCCAAATCATAGACGCCGATGTACGCATGCAAAAGTCTTTGCCGCCAGCGGTAAACAGCACTCTACCCTCAGTATCATTCGTATTAAGTCCGCCCGTACTATTAGGTCCGTAGTCGTGAATGATACCTGCGGCCGTCACGACAACACGATCACCGCACTGCTCGACGCGTTCCACATGGCCCGCTCTTGCACCACTGATTGCGCGCCATAGTCCTCGGATGTCATCGGCACTCTCCGGCAGTGGTTCGGTGCAGTCTCGTAAAATGGGTAGCGGGAATTGATCATATGCGCAGCCCGGGGTGTTGCCCTTTGCAATATCGCGAGCCAGTAAACCGCTGCCATCCAGCTTGGGAAGCGCGCAATAATCAAGTTGTGAGCCATCTCCCGCGAGTGTCTCGGGATCAATAGTAAGTGGGGGGCGAGGTGATAGGTAGGCGAGTGAAAAAAGACCAAAGCTAGTCGTGAATAGGGCGATTGCGAGGTATTTGAAAAATTTGATCATGGTTACCGACCCGGGGTTGGGGGATTAAGGTCTTAAAATGACGCCTTCATGGGCGCCGATATCGCCATCGAGCATAGCTCGAATTTTTTGGGTTATGGCCTCATGACCTTGTGATTCAGATAGCGCCATCCAATTCTGTGCAGCCATCATTAAATCTGTCATCGCAGCACTCATTTGTCGCATCATCGCGCCCGAGCCCATCCGTTCTCGTAAGACCGCTATTTGGTCGGGAGCCGACCAAAAAATAGGTTTAGCCCCGGGAAGTGCACCTGTCTGTCCGAAGGAGCCGACATCCCAATGCGTTTTTCCAACCGACCCTGAGTAGGGAATGGTGTCACCTAACTGCATGTGCAGGGCTTTAACGACATTCGCATTACCTGCGACATCGAAAATAAGGGTTTGCTCACCCTTTTTGATCTCGGCCACCTCCTCGTAGCTGAGAACACTGTCGTAGCATTGCAGGCTGATCACAAAATCACGATTTTTGTCAGAGGTGAGGCCGACTGTTTCGATGCGTCCACCGTAATGCTTTTTAAGCAGGTAGCCAAAGCCCATTGCCGTCTTGGCGGATGCCGACGTCACGATAATGCGACTAGCCCCGTGAAAGCTGTTGTCATCACAGTAGCTCTGCATCAGAAATGATGTCCCAAAGAGGGGGCGAAACAGCATGATTAAATCTTCTAGCTCCCGTCTGTAACCTGGCTCTGCGTGCGTGAAGGCGTATTCATTGTAAAAGGGTGGCACGACAGACCGACACACTCGGACATCAGTAAAGCCGCCCGCAGTCACTTTGTCAGGTTGCATCCGGATGTGCGTTGCTATGGGTAGAAATCCATACACACGAGTACCCATGGCAATATCGGGGTGGTTGGAGGCAATAATATCGCCGTAACCCCAGCACGGGAGATTGGCGAGGCCCATAGTCGCTGGGTAGATATCGAGGTATCGAATTAAGCCCGCCTTACCTGCAAATCCGTAGCTGATCGAATTTGCCGTTAAGGCGAGCCGATCAACACGCACCATGATCTCACCCTCGAGCAGCGAGGCTTCGACGTAGTCAGAGGCATCAATGACCTGCGCTTGTCGAAAGTCATTTAAATCGAGCGAGAGAGTGTAGGGCGACGTTGTCATGAGATGCCTTTGGTCCTGTTGTGTCGGAGATTGAGTAAAAAACACTAGGTTATGTCACAAGAGGTGTCAATAAACGACCGTCCGTCCATTGTTTTACCGTGATAGGCTGACCCAACAGCCTAGCCTGCTACACTTAAGTTGCGGCGTAAGTGTGCAAATCGCACTCGACAGGACTGTCAGTCCTCTTATACTCCCGCTCACACGATGACCGTAATGCTTACCAGTCTTCGCTAAACCGCCGAACTTAAAAAAAGGGAACTTCGCAGTATGAATATGATGGACGCGGTAATTCTGCCGATGCACCCAGAGGGGCGAAAATTTGTCGCTATTTTCGCTGCTGCTGCACTGATCCTCGGACTGATCTGGGAGCCCTTTTTCTGGGCTGGGCTCGGTCTCACTATTTGGTGCTACTACTTTTTTCGCGATCCGGAGCGCGTGGTGCCCCAGAGTGACAATTTTATTATTTCGCCGGCTGATGGCGTCGTATCATTGATTCAAGATGTGGCTCCCCCACCTGAGATGGGTATCGGCGAGGAGCCATTGACTCGTGTTTCGGTGTTTATGAACGTTTTTAACTGCCACGTGAACCGTGCCTGCATTGATGGCACGGTCACCAACGTGACCTACCATCATGGCAAGTTCTTAAATGCCTCCTTGGATAAGGCCTCTGAGCACAATGAGCGAAACTCTATTACGATTACCCGCAGTGATGATTTGAAAATTGGCATCACACAAATTGCTGGACTGGTTGCTCGCAGAATCGTTTGTTTTGTGGAGGAGGGCGCAACCCTCAGCGCGGGCGATCGCTTTGGCCTGATTCGTTTTGGTAGTCGGCTCGATATCTACCTGCCGAAGGGTGTGATGCCCGCTGTTTGTTTAGGGCAAAAAACCACAGCAGGTGAGACGGTGCTGGCCTATCTGGATCAAGGCGAGGCACGAGTTGGAGTGGCTAAGTGACCGATCCGCTAGACCAGGGCCTTAGGCCCGAAAAGGGCCCCGTCAAGCCGCTTGTATTACTGCCCAACTTTATGACACTAGGTGCGGTTTGCGTTGGCTTGACGTCTGTGCGTTTCGCCCTTGATGGCCGTATCGATATGGCTGTTATTGCGCTGGTGGTTGCGATGATTTTGGACGGCTTGGACGGACGTTTAGCTCGCGCACTCAACTCAACATCACGAATTGGTAAAGAGCTCGATACCCTCGCTGATTTTTTTAACTTTGGCATTGCACCGGGGCTTATTCTTCATTTAGCCCTGTTTAACGAGTCCACGCGAGTCGACTTCAACTGGGTCGCTATTATGGTGGTGGCTGCCTGTTGCGCTTACCGTCTCGCTCGTTTTAACGCGAAGGAAGAACAGGATGTTGCGCAAACCTTCGAGGGGGTCCCGGCACCGACTTTGGCTTTGCTCACGCTCATGCCGGTTTACCTGTATCTCCTGGAATTCGAGTTTGTAAAGCAGTCCCCTGCTCTTGTTTCCGCTTATCTCATTTTTTGCGCGTTTCTGGCGGTGTCTCAGGTACCGACTATTTCACTTAAGTCTTTCAAGATTCCCTCGGCGTACATGTTTATTGTGGTGCCAATCATGATCACTCACATTGCGAGCCTGCTCATCTACCCATGGGAGACGTTGACTGTGATGAGCATCGTTTATCTCCTTGCCATGCCGATCTTTGCCTACAGACATCGAGCAGAAAAGTCGTAACGCTGATGATCACCACATGGCTACAGGGTTGATGATCATTTGAACCGCGCCCTTGAGGCGAGCTTGTCCGAGTACGAACATGAATTCGTGGACTGATTCATCTGCGAGGCGTCCCGTGTTCATTGTTTCAAGGATGTAAATACCATTTTGCTTTAGCAACACCACGTGATCGTAAAACACTTTATCACCCGCTCTGGGCGGTACCGCACCCAAGCCCCAGGTATCCGCACCGACCGCCGACGGCTTGAGACCGGCTAAAAAGACGGCTGCTTCATTGGTAATACCTGGAATGCTCGAGCCCCAAAGTTGTGGGTCGGTCTTCAGCTTTGCATCGGTATAGCCTGTGTGTAGGAGTACGATATCACCCTCGCCGACAGTGACGTCCTGAGCTGCCATGGCAGCTTTGATGGCATCAGATGTGATCGGCTGCCCCGCCGCGAGGTAATCGACGCCCATATGCTTCGCCATATCGATCATGACACCGCGACCCACAATGGGCGGTATGCCGCTGATGTCTAGCTTCGTCAGGCCTGTGATGAATGAAAATTCACTGCCCTCATTGCAGTTGTAAAACTCACCGCTCTCACCGATGTGTCCAAGGCCGTCTAGCTGCGGCCCCGTTCCAAGCCACATCTGTAGAACATCGTCATTGTAGTCCGTATCCCAGCCAAAGCCGGGATCGGCGCCAAAATGCTGGTTGGGTTGCACAACTTGCAGCGCGGTGTAGCGTGGCGGAAATGCGGGCATGTTCGGATCAAGGACAATACCGAGAGGATGGCTTTCACCTTTTTTGATCAGTTGAGCCGCGGCCAGCGTTCGCTCCGGATTGACTCGATTTGCTGCACCAATTTCATCGTCCACTCCCCATGGTGAGGGTACACATTCGGCCGCTACTGATGAGGCCGATATGCACAGGACCGCGGCTGCTAAGCTGTATTTCATGAGTGGTAAAATGTGCATCATCCTGATTCCTTTCGTCTGCTTCCATCTGCTTTCGGCTGCGTGAGGCCTAGCCTAAATAGGCAACCGATAGGGCACCCATCCCGCAATAACATAGCGTGGCGAGGCTGAGATGGCCAATAAAAATCACTCAAGGCACATCGCTGCACTACGATGATTTGAGAGAAGGAAGGCATCCTCCGTCAATGCCATCTGGGTGCCGAGTATGAAGGCATGATAGGTGCTTTGGATGTCGCTCAAGCATTGCAACCAGTCTGTCTTGATGCGAGCATCTGGGCCTTCGAAATCGGGGTGTAATCCATGACAGCAGGCGCACTAAGCGGAATTAAGGTCGTAGAAATTGCAGGTATTGGCCCGGGTCCTTGTGCCGGCATGATGCTTGCCGATATGGGTGCCGAGGTGACGGTCATAGACAGGCCCGTGGCCGATGTCGAGGCGGCCGCGGCATTTGCCAAATTCGCCATTTTTAACAGAGGTAAAAAGTCAGTCGCCTTAAATTTGAAAGACCCAGACGCAGTTGACGCGCTGTTGAAGATCATCGACGACGCCGACGTGCTCATAGAGGGGTTTCGACCGGGCGTCATGGAGCGTTTGGGATTGGGCCCTGAGATCTGTTGTGAGCGTAATCCCAAGTTGGTTTATGGGCGCATGACAGGATGGGGTCAGACGGGACCGCTATCGCATGCGGCGGGGCACGATCCGAACTACATTGCACTTACCGGGGCGCTGTGGGCGGGCGGTAGTCATGAGCATCGGCCGACTGCGCCGCTTACCCTCATAGGTGACTTGGGTGGTGGGACCATGATGTTGGTATTCGGTGTTTTGAGCGCGATTATTAACGCCAAAAACACGGGTCGAGGTCAAATTGTCGATGCGGCGATAACGGATGGTGCCGCCTACATTTCGACGTTGCTATGGGGTATGCACAATTCGGGGCAAATGACCGACGAGCCCGGTTCTGGCTGGGCCGACTTCGGGTCACCCTGGCATGACACTTACCCGTGTTCTGATGGGCGCTACATCACCGTCTGTGCCCTCGAGCCGCAGTTTTATGCCCTGTTGATACAAGGACTGGAACTTACCGGAGATCCTACGTTTGCCAACCAGTGGGATAAAACGCAGTGGCAGGCGGGGAAAGAGAAATTCCGCGATATCTTTGCAACCAAGACGCGGGAAGAGTGGTGCGATCAGTTTGAGGGAACCGATGTTTGTTTTGCGCCGGTATTAAACTTTTCTGAGGCACTTGAGCACCCTCATAACGTTGCGCGCGCTACGTTCTTTACGCGTGACGGCATATCACAGCCGTCTCCTGCACCTAAGCTCAGTGGTACGCCGGGTTCGGCAGGGCATGTTCCCGTAGCGGGCGCGCATACCGCTGAGGTGTTGGCCACTCTGGGCCTGGAGTCTGAGATACTGGCGAAATTAGCAGGTTAGCAATTGAATTGGGTGCGTTAACGGCGCATCCGTTGGGAGACATGCGTGATAGATCAGCTTAACGACGAAGCTCTGTATCGAACGAAATCCTTCATCAATGGACTGTGGGTGGATGCCGATGATGGAGCGACTCTAGAGGTCACCAATCCGGTAAACGGCGATGTACTAGCCCGTGTTGCAAAGGTGGGCGCCAGTGAGACGCGCACAGCAATTAAAGCTGCGGCCTCGGCCATGAGTGTGTGGCGTGCTGTTCCAGCGAAAGTAAGGTCGAACATACTGAGAGACTGGTTCAACCTCATCATGGCACACCAGGAGGATCTGGCACGCATCATGACCCTAGAGCAGGGGAAGATTATTGCTGAGAGTCGTGGTGAGGTGGCTTACGGCGCGTCGTATATAGAGTGGTTTGCAGAACAGGCGAAACGGATTGAAGGTGACGTTATTCCCGGACCTTCGCCGGATAAACGCATCGTCTGCATTAAGCAGCCGGTGGGTGTGTGTGCAGCGATCACGCCTTGGAATTTCCCCAATGCGATGATTACACGCAAGGCGGCGCCTGCTTTAGCAGCCGGATGCTCGATTGTCATCAAACCCGCCAGTGAGACACCGTTGTCGGCGTTGGCACTTGCGGAACTGGCTAGCCGGGCAGGTATACCTGATGGCGTCTTTAATGTTGTTGTAGGCAGCTCGACAGAGATCGGAAACGAGCTGACCAGCAACCCCGTAGTTCGGAAACTCTCGTTTACTGGCTCTACCGAGGTAGGGAAGTTGTTGGAAGCACAGTGCGTCCCTACGCTGAAAAAAACCTCCATGGAGCTGGGTGGCAATGCGCCCTTTATCGTGTTCGACGATGCCGATTTGGATGCGGCAGTGCAGGGCGCTTTGGTTTCAAAATATCGGAACAGTGGCCAAACTTGCGTGTGCTCAAATCGGCTTTTGGTTCACACCTCGATCGCCGACGCTTTCACCAAAAAATTGGTCGATGCGGTTTCTACATTCCGCCTTGGTAATGGGCTGGATGAGGTCGACTTAGGTCCGCTCGTTAATCAGCGTGCGGTTCAGGACGTCGATGCGCTGGTTCAATCAACCGTAGCGGCCGGCGCTACCGTAGCCTGTGGCGGCGGACCAAGCCCGCTGGGCGGAAACTTTTATCTGCCGACGGTGTTAACAGGTGTGACGCCGGATATGGCGGTATTTCGAAACGAGATTTTTGGTCCCGTGGCGCCGGTGACGACCTTTGAGACCGAGGAAGAGGCCATCGCATTGGCCAATGATACCGAGTTTGGTCTGGCCAGTTATTTTTACACGCGCGATATCGGACGCGTTTGGCGCGTTAGCGAGGCACTCGAGTATGGCATTGTTGGTGTCAACGAGGGCATTATTTCCAATGAGATGGCACCGTTTGGTGGCGTCAAGGAATCAGGCTCGGGGCGCGAGGGTTCGAAGTACGGCATAGAAGACTACCTTGAGATTAAGTATGTCCTGATGGGTGGTATATAAATCCAAACTTGCGGCCGTTACCCATGCTGAAGTTGCAGGGTAGGACCGCTTGTTTAATCTGCCTCGAAACGAACGTTGTCTATGCGGAAGTGAGTGGCGTTATGATCCTTGGCCCAGATGACTATCCCAGTATTCACCTTGGTTATGTCGAGCCCGGTGGCTGTAAAAGCAGACATGGGGACCTTCACAGTTTGCCACGCGGTCCCGGGTTGAACTGACAAATCGATGTGCGAAGATTCGCAGGGATAGACACAGTCCAGCTTTACACGATAGTCGTTAGGGCCCTCAATATGGCGCAACTCTAATACCCAGTGACCGGAGGCGTAGTCACTCAGATCAATGACGGATGACGATTCTGTGAAGAGCGCCGCATAGGCTGCAGCCGGTTCATGGACAATCTCAAGCACCGGACCACGAAGTTCATCGCTGAGATATGACCAGCTGATACTGGGGCAGCCATCGCCGTTATCATTGATGCAAATCTCATAGTTGATGGCAGAATCAAAAGCACGAGTGCCGAGGTCATAGGTCGACGTAAAGCCGCCGTTTTCGAAGACCCATAACGGCTCAGCGTCGGGATTACTCGAGCCACCGCCAGTGGCGCCTGAGCCCTCGATGATGCCAGACTGGACGTTGCTTGGGTCTTCGGTCAGCACAGGGAGATCGATCTCATCGGTGTAGCTAAGTCCATAGCCTCGCTCGAACAATACGGCTCCGACGGCTGCGTCTGTGTTCGACGGGTTGATGGCACCACCAGGCCAGCTAAAGCTCAGTTTGCCCGTCATGTCGTAGATCGTATTTCCCTCAGTGTCAGAAAAAATGACATCAGCAATGCCGGCAGCCTCAGTCCCAGGTAGCCAGCTGGCTATAAATGCGTCGGATTGGTTGAGCTCTGGGTTCACAAACAGCGGTCTACCACTCATGAAGAGCGTCACGATAGGAACCCCCATAGCTCTCAAGCTTTGTACTTGACTGAGTGGCGCACTGTCCCCCCAGTCTAAGTGTTGACGGTCCCCACTTCCCTCGGCATAGGGCTGCTCGGCGAGAACAACCACGGCAACATCGGGTGTCGTGGAATAGCTGCCTGTTGAGGAAAACTCAAGTGAGCCTCCAGCATTGGTTATAACTGACTCAAAGGCATCTCGAATGGTTGTAGCTCCGGGGAAGTCGATATTACTGGTGCCAGTGCCTTGCCACGTAACAGACCAGCCACCAGCTTGCAGCGGCACACTGTCGGCAGCATTACCTACCAGCAATACACGCTGGTTAGGGCGCAATGGCAAGACTTGATTATTGTTTTTGAGCAGGACCTGTGACCGGCGCACCGCACGTCGCGCGATCTCTCTATGAGGTGCGCTGCCGACTACTTCCGCGGGCTGACGGGCGGGATCAAAGTTTTGATTCATCAGTCCAAGCTTTTGCTTTAGTTTTATAATCCGTGTTACCGCTTCGTCAATGCGGCTCTCGCTGACCGTGCCGGCCTCGACCTGATCGATCAGAGTGTCCCGGAATGCTAACCACTGTGTGGGCACCATGACCATATCAATGCCGGCATTGATTGCCTTTGCGCAACTGGTATCGGAGCAACCCTGGACCTGTCCGATGCCGTTCCAATCGGACACCACCATGCCATCAAAACCGAGCTGACCTCTCAAGACGTCTGTTAAAAGTTCCCTCGATCCATGCACCTTTACGCCGTTGATGCTGTTAAATGTGGCCATAACCGTATCAACCGCCGCGTCGAACGCACCGACGTAGCCCGAGCCGTGCTGTTGGAGCAAGAGGGCGGTGCTGAGTTGCGTATTGCCTTGATCTCTTCCGCCTGTGGTACCACCGTCACCGATGAAGTGTTTCGCCGTTGCGGCCAATCCCTCTCCCTGAATGCCCTCGACCATGGCGCGACCATAAGACTCAACAATAGCGGGATCATCTGAGTAACTTTCGTAGGTTCGACCCCATCGGTAGTCCTTGGCCTGCGCGAGTGTCGGTGCAAACGTCCAGTCAATGCCTGTTGCCGCTACTTCTCGAGCGGTCGCAATGGCTATTTCAGTTATGAGGTCGGTGTCGTTTATGGCACCCAAGCCGATATTGTGCGGGAATATCGTGGCGCCTCTCACATTGTTGTGGCCGTGTACGGCATCGGTCCCCCAGAGAAGCGGGATGCCAAGGCTGTTGGTGGAGGTTTGTAGCGACGCTGCGCGCAACGAGCGCGCATACGCAACCCATTCCTCAGGCGTTGCAGCGCGATCGCCACTAGGGTGACTCCCACCGCCATTGAGGACACTTCCTATCCCATATGTAGTGATTTCAGCTGGAGAGATATAGGCGATTTCGGGCTGAACCATCTGCCCCACTTTCTGCGCAAGCGTCATCCGCGCCACAATGTCATCTGCGCGAGCAGAGAAGATGTCAAAGCTTACTGAAACGACCGTAACAACACGATTTACTTGGCTGGAATTACCTGCTAGATCAGTAGCAGTATAGGTCAGCGTATAGACACCCGGCTCCGAGCCCACTGCGCCAGTGGTGATGATATCAATCTCGCCATCAACATCATCGCGCGCCGAGGCGCCTGGATCGACGAAAGTCTGCTCCGTCGTTATTTGAACGGTATCGTCCCCCTGAAGTGTAATTACCGGTGGTGTGTTATCGACCACCACAACAGTTATTGTCCGCGTTAGCTGGTTCGTATTCCCAGCGGTATCTGTCGCGCTATAAGTGATCGTGTAGACGCCTGGTTCAGTCCCGACCGTCCCGACGGTTGTAACAGTCACTTGGCCGTCGATATTATCGATCGCAGATGCGCCTTGTTCGACGTAGGTCTCGCCCTGACTCAATTCAAGTGATGCGGTTCCATTGAGAGTGATAACGGGGGGGACAGTATCCGCCACCTTTGAGGGAGCGGATGCTGTCGATGAGCCGCCACCTCCGCAGCCAGATATCAATAGTGAGCTGATAAGGAGTGTCGCTGTTGCGCGTGGCAAACTCATACGATTTATCCTGAAAAATAAACCCTGAACCGTGACGACAAGCTGAGAGAATCACAATGATATTGAGACCGAGCGGGCTAGGGAAGCGATGTGTTTCTCTTTTTCGTTTTTGCCTCAGACACGCCACGAATCAGCCCCCGCTCGGGAGTTTTTGAGGCAGGTAACATAAAGGTACGCTATGTCTTGAACACCACTTTAGCGCATGCAGCTGCCGGTGAATTACCTTCCCACGTCTTCGTATGACTGAGCGACTGCAGAAGTTGGTTGCGCGGACTTGAAGAATTGGTCGTATCTGGATCCGGCGCACTAGGCCGTATACCATGCGGATCAAAGTCGTCGCAGTGATAGCGCCACTGAGTTTTGAGCGCCCGTCAACGACATGGCCGCCAGGTGCGCTGGCTATACGGCAGGCATGCTTCTGAATCGAAGCGATGAGACCCATAATGAAGGCTAGGTAGTGGATAATAAGGATAATATTGATGACCGATTCAAATACAAACACAGATGTCGCTTCATACTTGCAGTCCTCAGCCCAAAAAGCGTGGCAGATCGATGGCATCAGTGATGACCTGCCCCTGAGAACCATAGAGCGTGTTGGCATTATTGGTGCCGGCACTATGGGTGGCGGTATTTCTATGAACTTTGCCTCTGTGGGTTTGCCGGTCACGATCGTAGAAACCAAGCAGGAAGCGTTAGATCGCGGGCTCGCAACGATTCGTAAGAATTATCAACGAAGCGCGGACCGTGGACGATTCCCGCAGGAGGAAGTAGACATCTGCATGGGATGTTATGCACCGGCACTTGATTTGGGAGCACTTGCGGATTGTGATCTTATTATTGAAGCTGTGTTTGAGGACATGGATATTAAAAAGTCTGTCTTCAAACAACTCGACCAGATCGCCAAGCCAGGCGCCATTCTTGCCACGAATACATCAGCACTGGATATTGATGAAATAGCGTCCGTAACCTCCCGCCCTCAAGACGTCATTGGGCTGCACTTTTTCTCCCCGGCCAACGTTATGCGGCTGCTCGAAATTGTCAGGGCAGAAGAAACTGCAGACGATGTCGTTGCAACCTCGATCAATCTAGCACGTCAGATTGGTAAGATTGCAACGTTGGTTGGAGTCTGTCCCGGGTTTGTGGGCAATCGGATTTTGTTTGCACGACAGTATCAAGCGAACGCACTGGTCTACGAGGGTGTTATGCCCTGGGACGTTGACGCGGCGTTTAATGCATTTGGTTTTAAGATGGGGCCGTTTCAAATGGCCGATCTGGCGGGTTTAGACATCGGTTGGAAAAAAGGCGCCAAGACGACAAATCCTATTCGAGATGCACTTTGCGAGCTCGATCGCAGAGGACAAAAAACCGGTGCTGGCTATTATGATTACGATGAAAGTCGCAAAAATATTCCCTCAGATGTGACGGCGAAAATCATCAGAGAGATTACTGGTGCCGGCGATAGTACTCTGTCATCAGACGCAATCATCGATCGCTGCGTGATACCCATGATCAATGAGGCATTGGCGATTTTGGAGGAAAATAAAGCACAGCGACCGAGCGACATCGATGTGGTTTGGATCAATGGCTACGGATGGCCACTCGATAAGGGAGGGGTTCTGTATTACGCCGATACGATCGGTGCGGATAAAGTGCTATCTGTGATGACCGAACTGGCGGCGTCGGATAACAGTATCAAAGTCTCCCCCTTGCTGAGAGAACTGGCCGCATCGGGCGGGCGTTTTGTCGATATTGATACGGGCGGCCTAAAGGTTTAGTGACGGTCGCTTTATGAGCAAATTGTTAACGTTCAACGGCGATGTATTGTGAATCAGGCGCGGGCAGAAGCCGGATCATTTGCACAGTTTTTCTCCCAAAGTCTAGCGGACCCAGATCGTTTATTTTGGTTGCTGAATGCGGGCGGTTGGATTGGTTTATCACTCGTTACGTTGGTCAGTTTATCCCTCCCTTACGGGCAACTCGAGTTTGCGTACATTACGCATAACCTGCTCCAGTCGATCGCGGGTTTTTTACTGTGTGTGCCGCTGAGGCTAGTTATCAAACGGTCGTGGTCGCTCAGTCCTTGGCACAGAGTTATCATAGCGAGTTCGTTGACCATCGTTAGCGCAGCTGTTTGGACTGGATTTCGGCTTGAGCTGTTGATGATTTTGACCGAGGAGACAGGGTTATGGCGTGACTTTGGCGGCTGGTTTTTTGCCTCTTTATTCGTCTTCCTAGCGTGGGTTTTACTCTATCACATGGTCAAGTTTGGCCAGGCGCTGCAGGGGGAGAAAGAGACCCTTTTGGTATTGGAAGCAGGGCGTCGGAAAGAGGCATTTAAGTTGGTTTCAGCCGAGTCTGCTGCCAAGGAGGCGCAACTTAAATTATTACGCTACCAACTCAATCCACATTTTTTGTTCAACACTCTCAACTCAATAGCCTCTCTTGTAAGTGCTAAACGGAGCACCGATGCGCAAAGCATGATTGGTGAACTGTCGACTTTTCTCAGGTTCTCATTGGAGTCTGATAGAAATATTACGATACCGTTTCGAGATGAGATCGAAGCATTGGATTTATACCTTCGAATAGAGCAGGTTAGATTTTCAGACCGATTGGTAGTAGAGCAAAATATTGATCCTCGAGTATTACCCATACAGGTGCCTAGTCTGCTTCTGCAGCCGTTGGTTGAGAATTCCATTAAGCACGCCATAGGCAGAGCGGAGGAGGGAGGCCGGATTTTGATTACTGCAGAGTTAGAAGATCGAAATCTGGTTCTGACTGTTGAAGACAGTGGTTCTGGTGTGGACGAAAAAGGGCCTGAGTTGCCTGACCTGTTCGACGCCCCCGGATTTGGACTGCGTAGCACTGCAGAGCGACTGGAAAATCTCTACGGCGATGGATTTAGTTTCAATGCGTCACGATCGCCACTTGGCGGTTTAAAGCTTGCCTTACACTTGCCGATACGAGGCAACCATTAATGACAAAAATATTGCGTGTCTTAATCGTCGATGACGAGCCATTGGCACTCGATTACATGGAAACCATACTGGCGTCTGTCGGTGATGTTGAGGTAGTCGGTCGCTGTCGCAGTGGACGAGAGGCGCTCATCGAGCTCCAAAAGTGCGAGGTGGACCTGATGTTCCTCGACATCCAAATGCCTGGTTTGAATGGCTTGGAAGTAGTGAAACGGTGCCAAAGCGATGTTATGCCTGTAGTGGTATTTGCGACCGCCTATGACGAATATGCGGTTCGTGCCTTTGAGGCCAATGCGGTCGATTATTTGCTTAAGCCGTTTGAGACCGATCGTGTTCAGAGCGCGGTTATGCGAGCGCGTGATCGATTGTTGTCAGTTGCTTTGCAGAGCGGGAAAGAAGCTGCTGTGGCGGCGATTGCCGGATTAGAAGGGGGACGGGAGTTGTTGGCAAGTGACATTCAAGACCGCCCGTCGCGCCTACCCATCAAAGATGGTCCACACACATATCTTATTGAGCTGGGTACTATCGACTGGATTGATGCCGCAGGCGATTACATGTGTGTCCATGCAAATGGCGAAACATATATTCTTCGTTCTACGATGAAAGAGCTAGAAAGGAAGCTCACCTCGGAGTTCGTTAGGATTCATCGTTCGACCATCGTCAACCTCAACAAAGTGCGATCTGTCGACGCTATTCCCAAAGGCGAGTGTCTACTCCACCTAGACGACGAGGTGAGTCTTAAGGTCAGTCGGAACTACCGGTCTGCTGTCCAAGACCTCATGGGATAAGGCCTAGTTAAGCGCTTTCCCACTTGTCTCGCTGAAAGTCCCTATCGTCGCGTTTGTATTAAGTGCGGTACGGCGATGTGGGATAAAGCACGCTACTAAATCTAATTAAATATTAAACAAATTGGGGTTACTCATGTTTGATCGCTTGTATCGTCATGGCCGTGTTGCTGGCATTTTCCTTGCGGCAGCTCTTCTAAACGCCTGTGGTGGAGGGAGCGCAACTGCTCCGGATACTGAGCCGTTTTATCTGGAGCCAGAATCAGAGTGGGCGTTGGTATGGGCCGATGAGTTTGACGGTGCTGCTGTTGACTCGAGCAATTGGACTTTTCAGCTTGGTGACGGAAGCGACAATGGCTTACCCGGTTGGGGTAATTACGAGCGCCAGTACTATCAGGCTGAGAATGCATCGATCGCGGAGGTGGATGACACATCAGCACTTGTGATTGAGGCGCGAGCTGAAAGCGCAGGCAACAGCGAATATACATCCGCACGCATGAGGTCTCTGGAGAAATTTGATTTTAAATTTGGGCGTGTTGAAATTCGAGCTAAAGCGGCTCCAGGCGACGGCATGTGGTCTGCGGTTTGGATGATGCCAACGGACTCAACCTATGGCACATGGGCTGCTGGCGGTGAGATCGACATCATGGAAGTCGTCAATGCGGGCACCGAAAACCAAGGGGTTTTCATGGCCGCGCACTACGGTTTTGAGTGGCCGCTCAATCAGATAACGTCTGAGGGTGCCGAGGTTGATGATGCAAGCGACTGGCATACTTACGCTCTTGAGTGGTCAGGTGACTACCTCCGCTGGTTTGTCGATGGTGAGCACCTGCGAACAGTCAATAAAGATGTGTATTACAGCTATTATTTCAAAGACAACACAGACGGCTATCAGCTGGCGAGCGATCCGGCCGCGCCCTTTGACGGTGAGTTTCATTTACTGGTCAATTTGGCGGTGGGTGGTATCGGACCTGGCGTAGAGCTTGACCCAGAGTCAGTGCCCGGAGAAATGGTCGTCGATTACATTCGCGTGTATCAGTGTCAGTACGGCACCGAGGGTGGTGTGGGCTGTAATACCTTTGCTGATCGCAGTCTGGAGTCGCCTGAGGCCCAAAGTCCCGAAGTTGTGACGACAGATATTTATACCGACGCTGTTGGCCCCTTAACCTGGTCGTTCCTGACTGGTGATGTAACTCGCGATCTGCAGGCTGGCGTGGGCTATAACAATGACGGAGCCATTGATATTGCAGTGTCCGAAGTCGCTGTCGAGGGCCGCGGCAATGTCCTAGACGTGATCACCAGTGGTGGCGGCAACGTCGTTATTAACGCAGCCGACGGTAAAACATTCGACGTATACGGCCATCGTGGTGGCGGAGAGCTTAAGTTCGATATGTACATTGACAGCTCCATGACGGCGCCAAGCAGCACTATCGCAATCAAAATGGATAGCGGCTATCCGGCATTGGGCAGTGTGTCGATCGATGTTGCCGCGATGCCCAAGAATGAGTGGTTCACCTACAGTGCATCTATCAACGATATTGTAGAAAACCGAGGCGAGCGTGCTCTCGCTCTGGGTGCGGTACAAAATTTAGTCGTGATCGAACCTAGTGCGGCCGCGCACCTGCAAATGGATAACATTCGCCTCGTATGTGGCACACCGAATGGCGATTGCGGTGTCGCGGCGCCCGCACAAGCTAACGACGATCTTGTGATTACGGTGCTTGATGAAAATGGTCAGGCTGGATCTGCATGGTCGCCCGGTATATGTGCGGTGTCTGCGGAAAATGCGTTTGCAGACGATTACTGCGATGGAAATACGTCAAATCAGGTAACGTGGTCTGTTGTTCCAACGGGTGATGACGCCATTGGCCCTAATGCCGTAGAGGTTAACTTTGGTGACGGCGTCGGTGGAGCATGGTTCATCAAGGATGCTCAAGGACTTGATTTGAGCGATGCCACAGGCGGCACCCTCAAGTTTGATATTGAGTTGACCAATGAGACGGTAGTCGATGGCATCATTTTCAAGGTTGAAAATGACTATCCGCAAGGCACTGGCCCAATCGAGCTTGATCTGACTGGTTACATTCCGGGTACTTGGGCTAGCTATGAAATTCCGATTTCGGATTTGTTGCTCTCAACCAATGCGGAATTAAATAATCCACCTGGGGGGCGCTTGGACCTCGCTGTAGTGAAGGCATTCCTGGTGTTGTCACCCAATGGTGAGCAGGGTGGTAAATCGTTTAAAGTCGCTAATGTCAGGCTGGAACGAGAGGCCGGAAGTGACACTGAGGATACTGGAATATTTGGCACTTGGATGATACGGCCGGGGACGGAAACGTTAGGTATTGGCCCCGAACCGTTTGATGTACAGTGGTGGAGCAATAACGAAACAGTAAATGATGAGCGTGCTTGCTTCTTTGATGATGAGTACGTCTTCTCGCGCGATGGTTCGTTTGCAAATGTTCAAGGTGAAACCACATGGGTTGAGGCTTGGCAGGATGCTGACCTCGCCGATACATGCGCTACGCCCGTAGCACCTCATGATGGATCTATACCTGCAACGTTTGAATTCGACGAGGCTGCTGAGACGCTTACGTTAACCGGTCAAGGCGCTTATATGGGCTTACCTAAGACTGTCAATGGCAGCGAGCTGGCATCCCCCGATCTTGCGCCTGCATCGGTAAACTATAGTGCCTATTTATCCGATGATCGTTCGTCCCTGGATCTAGTGATTGAAGCAATTCCTGGGAACTACTGGACTTACCAGTTTATTAAGACTGCCGAGCCGCCTCCACCCTCATTCCTCTTGGGAACGTGGGTTACGTCTGACGAGATTGCGTCTCTCGGTGTTGGACCTGAGGAGTTTGATACTCAGTGGTTTAACAACACCGAGATTGTTAACGAAGAGCGAGCATGTTTCTTTGATGATGAGTTTACGTTTGAGGCCGACGGCAGTCTTTCCATTGATTATCAGGGCGAGACCTGGATTGAATCATGGCAGGGATCTAGCGAGGGTGCAGATATTTGTGGTGCTCCTGTTGCTCCGCATGACGGGACAGGAGCGTTTACTTGGGCCCACGATGCCGATGCAAATGAGCTTACGCTGAATGGTAAAGGAGCTGCCATTGGGCTACCTAAGGTAACAAATGCGGGTGAGTTGAGTTCTCCCGACGTTGCGCCTGAGAGCTTAACCTACAATATTTATGACAATGAAGACGGCACAGCGACCGTGACCATCCAGACACAGGACTCCGGGAACTGGTGGCAGCACAAAATGGTCAAGATTGCTGAACTACCCGGAGACTCACCGATAGCTGGATCGTGGTATCTTTCCACTGAGGAGGCCTCAATGGGAGTCGGTCCAGAGGAATTTGATACGCAGTGGTTTAACAACACGGCTATCATTAATGAAGAAAGAGCCTGTTGGTTCGATGATGAGTACGTATTCGGCGCAGACGGATCGTTTAGTATTAATCACGATGACAGTACTTGGCTTGAGGGTTGGCAAGGTGGAGAAGCGTCCGATGCATGTGGAAGCCCTGTAGCACCCCATGATGGTTCACCAGCTTCGTTCATCTATGATGCTGAAGGTGGAACCTTGACACTAAACGGTGTGGGTGCCTACATCGGGTTGCCCAAGGTCACTAACGCGGGTGAACTGGCGTCGCCAGACACCGCGCCAGGTTCTCTGCAGTACAACGCCTACCTAGATGAAGATACTGGAGAGCTCACACTGACCATTCAGACATCGGATAGTGGTAACTGGTGGCAGTTTGTGCTGGTTCGATAGGAACTGATTGAGCTATCTCAAAGCCGGGGCTTAGCTCCGGCTTTTTTTTGCCTGGTGGCAACTTGGCCCGCGCCAACGAGTACAGTAAAACCAGCCGGGATAGAGTCTATGGCATATTGAGGATCGTTCTGAGGTGAGGCCTTGGGTCTTAAACTCGTTATAGGGTATGAATCCAGTTATTGTCCCTGCGGTGCCGACAGCTTGCTAAGCGCTTGCGTGAGAGATTAATCGCTTGATGTATTCACCGTGCATGGGTAGTCCTTGAACTGTCCCGGCGGCCTGCTCTCGGATTGATGTGAGGAAAGAGGCCAACTCCGACGGGTCCATGGTTTCGACGATATTGTGGTAGGTCCGAGGGACAATACCTTGACCTAACAAAACTTGTACCCAAGAATTTTCTGTAAAAATATCGTCTTGTGCTTGAAAAACTCGCCCAGTTGATCGAAACATTTCTATTCGGTGGGATAAGGTCTCGGGTAACTCCATATTTCTGCAATGGTCCCAAAATGGCTCGCCATATCTTTCGTTAGCCGTGTAGTGGAGAACAATGAAGTCGCGGATGTACTCGGCCTCGCTGCGAACCTGTTTGTTGTATTGCGTAACGGCTGTTTTCTCGATGAGAGGGTCAGGAAACAAGAGGAGGAGCCACATAATTCCGTTTTGAATCATGTGGATGCTTGTGGACTCAAGCGGCTCAATAAAGCCGCTAGATAACCCCAAGGTTACGCAGTTTTTTTCCCAGTATCGTTTACGCTGACCCGTTGTAAATTTGATTTGGCGCGGTTCCGTCGTCAGAGTCCCGGCAACACTCTGGATTAGCAAGTTATGAGCTGCCTGGTCATCCATAAACTCACTTGAGTAGACTAAACCGTTACCCGTGCGGTGCTGCAATGGGATTTTCCAGCGCCATCCCGCTTCATGTGCGATAGCCCGGGTATATGGTTTGGGATGCTCGGTGATTTCGCTTTGAACTGCCCATGCCCGATTTGCGGGCAACCAACTTGACCAATCGTCATAGTCAACGCCCAGTGCATTGTCTGCAAGAATTGCTTGAAAGCCACTACAATCAATAAAAAGGTCCCCCTCAACAGCTTGTTCTCCATCATTGATTTGAAGGCTCGATATGAAACCATCGCTAGTTTTGTCGATCCGGGTTATGCGCCCTTCGACCCGAATGACGCCCGCAGTTTCAGCAAGATTCCTTAGATAAGCCGCGTATTTTGCTGCATCAAGATGGTAAGCGTAGTTCAATCGATTTTTACTGGTGATTGCAAAGCGCTCCTGTTGCGCTGCTAAGAGCTCAGCACAATAGTCACCGTAGTCGTATTCAATACCGAGTGAACGACCCTTCAACCAAAAGTGATGAAAGCCAGCTGCCCAAGAGCCCTGTCCCGTGTCACCAAACGAATGAATATAGGAATCGCCAACGGTGCGCCAGTTTTCGAACTGGATTCCTAGTTTAAAGGTACCGCTAGTGAGCTTGATGAAATCTGGCTCAGGAATCTGTAGCATTCGATTGATAGACAAAATTGATGGTATGGTTGCTTCTCCAACACCGATGGTTCCGATACTTTCGGACTCCACTAAGATGATTTCCAGAGGCCGTGCTACGAGCTTGGACAGAGCGGCGGCTGCCATCCAGCCGGCGGTTCCGCCGCCTGCTATTACAACTTTGTTAACGTTTTGGTCCATATATAGAAATCTTCACTCAAACAATAATTAACACGGTAGGGGGTTTCACGATGGCCGCCTCACCCGCCGCACTCTGTCATCAGGTACGATTTTTCATAAGCATTACCGGCTCTGCGTCTTCACTGAATACGTAGCAATCAAATAAAGCTTTCATCGCCTTACGTTGATCTTCAGGTAGTGATTCCATGAGCTGCGACGTAGATTTTAGCGTATTTATCAATGAGACTTCGTCATTATTCGACTCGTGCCACCAAAAATTGATAAGCCCGTTTATTGAGGACAATCCTTGTACGTGGTGCCACCACAAACTTGGGATGTATACCGCATCCCCGACATCGAGATCGACGGTAAGCATGTTGCGTTCAGCGTCCCTGAAGTTGGGGAAACGAGCATAGTCTGGTTTTACAAAGTCCACGAGGCTTATAGGCTGTCCTGCTGGAGTCATATCCCACGGGCCGACATACAAATTTTTTGCCTGATCTGGGGGCAAGAGCGTAAACCGTCTCTTGCCCGCGACACAGCATGCTATATTTCTGGGTAAGTCAAAGTGCGCAGAAACCCGACTTCGGTTCCCAATCCACAAACTCACGGTTGGTTCGTGTAGTTCGGTGGCTAATGTGTTATCCGTCGACATACCAGGGAGGAGCTTAGTTATGTCGACTGACCCGACATAGATTGCTGGCGCTTTTGGGTCGTTTTCGTATTTTATGAGTTGATGGAAAAAACGTTGTAGCGTGGTTTCGATCGTGTAAAAGTTAAAGCCAGTCATATCCTCGTTGTAAAAAAACCGAGCCATATGGCGGGCTTCAGCGACGATTGCTCGCACCATCATACCGTCGTAAAAGCTTTCAAGATAATTCAGTGCTGAATGAGTGCTCTTAGCAGCGGCGGAGGTTAGTGGCCACCTTTTGGTAAAGCCGCGGGCTACCCATGGTTCGCTTGCAGTTAATAAGTGGGCGGGTATGACTTGATCCGCGTAAAGTGAAACTTCGACGATAGGGTCTGGCATAGGCGCTTAGAACTCGCAGTCCTGTTCAATTTTGAGATTTTTAAGCTCGATTAATCGGGCTACTTCCCCCATCGATGCGATCATCATGTATGAAGGAAGAAGACAGCTATTTTTGTGAAGGTCAATTAAGGTCCTATCGCTGGCGTTTTGGAGTTTTTCGTCATCAATTGCGTATAGGCCTTGTAGCTCTGCCGCCTTGCCCTTTGTTAATGGTATTCGAAGCGTAAGTGGGCTAATGAGTTCATGTTTCGTAAGCAGTGCGACGAACTCTGATGTTTTAGCGACACCCGCATGAATCTGAGTAAGCGTATTTGTCAGGCGGTTCAGGTATTTGGTATTTGACCCGTCGTCATTGAAAAGGCGCTCCCCCGCAGTACTACTAACCGTTGTGTGGTCACAGTTTATGGCCACAAAGTTTTCTGGGTCTCTGCCATTACTGGAAGCGGATTCAGTAGCAATGAGTAGGGGCCCGCGCTCAATGAGTAATGGCACGTGAGTCGAAAGCCACGAGTTATTTTTGATGAAGAGGTTTTCCTCAGCCTGCAGGCCAAAGAGCGCGACAGGTTGGTATGCGCTCCCATCACTTGGTTTAGTAAATAGAAGGGGAAAGCAGCTTTGCAGCCTTCTAAACTCCTGGACTACTATCGGTGAGTAAATCGCATTTTCGTGCTCACTTGTGTCCGTAGTTATTCCGATCGTCGCGTGGTCGTGGCTGTTGAGTCGCTGGATATTTGTCATAGGCAGATGATAGTCACTTTTTTCCCGTTTGAGTCTGACATGAATTTATCGTGTCAAAAAAAAGGCCGCAATCAAGCGGCCTTTAAGACTCCATTGCACATTAGAGGTTGTATCGAAATCCAACGTTGTAGCGTGTACCTTGCACCCCCGCTGCGAAGACCTGCAGCTCGCTTCTGGCGTAGGAGCGGAAAGTGTTGTTTGTTAAATTAATACCCTCCACATAGACAGTGAGTGAGTCGTTCACGTCATACGTAATGTTTCCATCCCACTGGTCATATTCTCGAACGTAAGCGGGCTGAGCATTGTTCCCATCGAAGTAGGTGTCACGCCAGTTGTACGCAACTCTGGCCTGAAGTCCGTACTTGTCGTAGAACAAGATGAAGTTCCGTGTATCGCTAAGCCCTTGTAGGGCGTTTTGTGCTTCATCGGAAGAGTTGTCGTATTCAGCCGAACCGCTAGCAAATGTCGCATTAGCAATAAAACCGACACCGGTGTCCCAGAAGTTGTGCTGCCAGGCTAACTCCATTCCATCAATGCTCTCCAAACGATCACTGTTGGTCACCGTGTTGACATCGACTACGACAGGGTTGTCTCTGCCAATAACGCCATAGATGGCATTATTGTCCACGTCCACGCCAGGCGCTGATGGGTAGTTGCTGAAAATATATTCACGAAGTTCAGTTTCAGAAGGTATTGCACCGTTGGCTGCCTGGAACGCGGCAGATGCATCTTGATATAAAGAACCCAGGCCCGGATGGACGAGGTTCTCATCATAAACAACATCCTCAACCGTCGTCGCGCCAATCCAGTTAGCAACCTCTTTATCGAAATAGCCGATCGAAATGTAACTCGCGTCACCATAGTAATATTCTAGTGAAAGATCGAAATTATCCGCCTCATAAGGAAGCAACCCCGGGTTACCATAGTCGACTGCGATTTGTTGCTGCACTCCGCGGTTAACTGGTATGTAAAGAGGCACAGACGGTACCCCCTTTAATGATCCAAAACCGGCTCTAGCAATCGTCTGACTATAGGAAGCGCGGAAGACGATGTCATCTGTGAGCTCTATATCGAAATCGATAGAAGGAAGAACGTGGTCATAACTGCCAGTTAAGCCAGTTGAGCGGCTTTTTTCCCCTTGAAGCACTACGAACTCGTTACCACCCGACCAAGAGATGCCTTCATAGGTTGGAATAATAGAGTACGAGGTAACGTCCGTTTCTTCATAGCGAACGCCCACGCGAGCATTGAAAGGAAGATCGTACAACGCGCCGGTATAGCTTAACTGTAGATACGCCGCGTCGGTATTCTCCTCAAATTCATCTTCTCCGTTATTCGGTGTGAACTGGTTACAAAACGCGTTTCCACAGCTGCCATTCAAGTTCTCGTTGTTTCCGTATATCAACCCGTAGTAAAGCGGGTTATTCGGACTCAGTGTATTTAGATAGAGTGCCCGCTGAGCAAGGTCTGCGAGCTCTGCGGTGAAGAAGTTTACGTTAACTTGATCTCCGCCTCCGAGTTCGTTGAATACACCTTCTAAAGAGGCAGGTACGACTAAATCTGAAATGCTGCCATATGCCGTGGTCTGACTTTCTGACCACTTATCTCGCTGCACTAGTGCCGCTGCTGAATAGTTTTCCACTTCAGTCCTAGCTAGCCCAAAGTCAACTCGGAATGTATCTGTAAAATCGAAGCTGCCCCGCAGCTGTGCTTGCGCCAGATCCATATCGGCCCAGAAGTTCTCAAACTTACTACCGGAAATATGCATATCGTCGGGCGACAGTGGCTCGGCTAGCTGAACACTGAGAACCGGCACCTCTGAAGTGAAGTTTGTACTAGCGACTTCCCGTCCATATGCGGACATGGCAATCATAGAGGTACTGCCAAACCGGCCATTAGGTGTTGATGTGGCGCTTGACTGATGCACGTCTAACTCTAAGCTCAACCTGTCAGTGGGATCCCAAGCAATGTTGAAGCCGAGCGACTTGCGCTCATTCAATTGCCCATCGTCAGAGGTCGCCATTACCAAATCTGTTTGGTTGTTACTCTCGGTGTAAATTAGGGGACTTGCGACATTATCAATGGTTACCCATGTCCCTTCCTCACGAATCTGACCGTAGTAGGTTCCGACCGTGTTTCCCACATGCGCTAAATCCAAGCGCGCATATGTGTAATCTAATGTCGCTGTAAGTGTGTCTGAAGGCTGCCATTGAAGTGTAAGCTGCGCATTTTCTCTTACGCGGTCATATTCATCCAACGCGTAAGTGCTCTCGCGAGGCACAGCTGGAATGGCGCCATCCGTGGGGGCGTTAATATTGAGACCATTATTCGATGGAATTGCAGGGAACTCTTGCCATGATGTTGTTCGACCCGTTGCTTCTCCAGATTTTCTCTCCTGGAACGACCCCGTTAGTGCAAAGCCTAAAGTGTCATCCATAAAAGTATGCGACAACAACACCGCTATTTCTGGTGTTATGTCGTCATCTTTGCGAGAGCTTTGATCTAACACTCCTTTCGTGCTGAGCGTAAACGTAGTACCGGGACGGTCGAGAGGCTTCGCTGTGAGAACATTGATGGTGGCTCCGATCCCACCCGTTGGAACATTAGCTTGCGCGGTTTTGTAGACTTCAACACCAGAGACCGCCTCAGAAGCAATATCGCCGAAGTCAAACGACCTACCAAATCCGCTGTGCGTTGGCATCTGACGGCCGTTCAGTGTGACTAGGTTGAAGTCAGCACCAAAGCCACGAACTGTCA
>ERZ802824.158-NODE-158-length-34981-cov-20.3604_pt1 | contig 34981 bp, 36 predicted proteins | sample MGYA00345650_ERZ802824 | MGnify/ENA primary metagenome ERZ802824 (study PRJEB30503, sample SAMEA104212361) | marine metagenome | biome: Westerlies Biome; feature: [SRF] surface water layer (ENVO:00010504) within the epipelagic zone...; material: water... | reverse complement strand
ACATCGCGATGCGTATTGTTCTTCCAAAGGGGTTGTCAGAGCCTTTGTTCATTCCCCTGTACGAACTTTTTCTATAATCACTGCCAGAATAACTAAGGAACAATAATATGGATGTTATCGCAGCTCTTATGAGTGGTATTTTAGTTGCGCTTGAACCGATCAATCTTGGCCTAGCTATCGTTGGCGTTATTGTAGGCTTGTTTGTAGGTGCAATGCCCGGCTTGGGATCGGTGAATGGTGTTGCTATTTTGCTGCCGTTTACTTTCGTTATTCAGGGGTTTACGGGTGGTGCAACTTCGCCGATGATTTTCCTTGCATCGATTTACTATGGAGCGATGTACGGCGGGGCGATATCATCGATTACGCTTGGTATCCCGGGCGCGTCCACCGCTGTTGCGACGACATTCGATGGTCGCCCCCTGGCATTGGCTGGTAAGGCGCATGTGGCGCTTGTTGCTGCTGCTTTGGCATCATTTGCCGGCGGCACAGTCTCAAATGTTATGTTCACCGCCTTTGCGCCCCTTTTGGCGACCGTTGCGCTTTCCTTTGGTGATCCTGAAGTCTTCGCGTTGATGTTGCTTGCTTTTGCAACATTTGTTGGTCTTGGCGGTGATGATATTCCCAAAACAATCTTTTCGATCTGTATTGGCCTTGTGTTGGCAACCGTTGGTTTTGACGTTGTCTCCGGCGAACCGCGCCTGATATTTTTTGACATTACCGGTTTTTCACACGGTATTCGCTTCCTTGTTCTTGCCATCGGTGTATACGGTATCGGTGAGATGCTATGGACAATCAATTCATCACGCGATGGAACATCCATGTCCAAAGTTGATGTGACTGCAAGAGCGGTTATTGACGCTATTAAACAGTTCAGGCATGCGTGGCGTGGTACTGTTATCGGCTCGTTTCTTGGATTTTTTGTTGGTATTCTGCCAGCCGCAGGGGCAACCCCAGGGTCGTTGATGGCCTACGGTGTTGCTAAGCTTACTTCTCGCACTCCAAATGAATATGGTAAGGGGTCCATTGACGGGGTTGCTGCGCCGGAATCTGCAAATAATTCAGCGTCAACTGGGGCGATGTTACCAATGATGACGCTTGGGATTCCGGGGTCGCCAACAACGGCTGTGCTTCTTGCCGGTATGGTGATTTGGGGTTTGCAGCCAGGACCATTGTTGTTTACTGATCAACCTGATTTTGTTTGGCCACTGATTGGGTCATTTTACATCTCAAACGTAATCGCCGTTCTTATAAATCTAGCCTTTATCCCTGTCTTTTTGTGGATGCTGCGGATGCCATTTACCATTTTGGCACCTCTTATCTTTGTGTTGTCCCTTGTTGGCACATTTGCGGCCTATCAGGATATGTTTGACGTCTGGTTGATGGTTATTGTTGGTGTCTGTGCCTTTTTCTTGCGGTTGCTGGATTATCCAGTGGCGCCAGCAGTTCTCGCTATTGTTTTAGGGCCGATTGCTGAACCAAAACTGCGGCAGTCACTTTTGTTTTCGGACGGTGATTTCATGATTTTTCTCAACCGGCCAATCGCTGGGCCGATCACGGTCATTGCCATCATTCTTATTTTCTTGCCATTGTTCAAGTTGATCCGCGACAAGATGAGACAAACGGCATAAAATAAAAGGGGTGATTGGATGCCCCCTTTCTATTTTCGCAGTTGATTGGATCGCGAAACATGGCTCAAAAACCATCTTTATCCGATACTGAATATCACGCATGGAACCCAGGCCTTAGTTCCAATTTGCCAACAAGGCTGTTGCCACTTATAACCCTGTTCCGGCCTGAAAATAGCGATGTTGGCTATCAGCACGCCAAAGAAGCGGCCGATTTTTCCGGCCTTGCGGTTGAACAGCTTTGCGCTTTAAAGGTGGAACGGCTTGTTGCGCATGAGGTGCTGATCCGCGTCACTGCCGATTTATCAGTTCCCGATGGGCCAAGCTATGAATATCTGGGTCTGCAGCTTCGCGGAATGGTTGACTCGATCTATCGCGGTTATATGGTTCCCGAAATGCAGAATATTGCGGCGGGATTTGATCTTGTTCGTCAACGCGCTAAACACGAACTGACCATACTTGTCGATGCAATCTGTTCTTTTGATGTGCCGCAGAAAAAAACAAAATCAGGCTTTTTGGGATTTTTGAAACGGCAACCGAAACCCACAGAAATAAACACAAAACCGCCGGAATTACAGGCCTTGGATCAATTGCGGCAGCGCGTTCGCAATGAGGATGATTTTCCTGCCGCCTGCATGACTGCGCTGATTAGCGTGGTGAGTGGTATTCTGGGGAAGCAGGGGCGCATTGTTGCTGATCGGCAGTTGATTGTCGAGCTGGCACTTCGGGTGTTTTGCAATGATCAGGGCAGTGCTGAAATTGGTCATTTGATTGCACCGATTTTCGAAAATGCGGCCAAGGCCAAGGGCTATCGGTTTTTGCCAGCGCAAAGTGAACCAATTGTGATGAATACAAAGGGCGCGTCGGCCGCTGGGAAAAGCACGATCCGCCCACAACAACGGCTTCTTGCTGAACGCATGGGCGTGCCGTGGGAAGATTTCGCCCTTATCAGTCCAGATTATTGGCGCAAGTATCTGCTGGATTATGACAGTCTTGGCGTCGATTATAAATATGCTGCCATGTTGACCGGTCGTGAGCTGGAATTTGTTGATAAAAAGCTGGATCGCTATATGGCGCAAAAGGCCAAGAAAAAAACCATTCCGCATTTGCTGATTGACCGGTTTCGGTTTGATAGTTTCAAAGTTGACAGTGTTGGTGATTACAAAAGCACGCTGTTGAGCCGATTTGGATCGACGGTATTTTTGTTTTTTGCGATTACGCCGCCGCCAGCAACCGTGGAACGTGCATGGCAACGCGGGCTGACAACTTCGCGTTACAAGGCGGTGGATGATCTTCTCTATCACAATATCGAGGCTTTTACCGGTATTCCCGAATTGTTTTTTTCATGGATTTCGATCACAAATAAAAATATTTACTTTGAATTTTTGGATAATGATGTTCCGTTTGGTGAATTACCAAAAACAATTGCCTTTGGCCATAATGGTTCAATGACGGTTCTTGATCCGGTGGCCTTATCCAATATTGACCGGTTCAAAGAGGTCAATGTTGCCGCAACACGGCCCGAAGATGTGTTAAATCCCGAATGGATACCAAGCTATCAATTTCTACGGCAATGTGTTGAGTCGCTGACAAAGCTGGAATTTGCTGATCAGGATAATGCTCAAATCTATGGGCGCATTGAAAAGACCGGATGGGTCTATAAAAATACTGTGGCCAAGCCTGCTGGCGCAAATGCAGATCGATGCTTGGCTGCTATTGGGTGGGATGCATCGCCAGCGCCAAATTCCTTGCCAATTGAATTGATTGATAGAGATACGGTCAAAGCGGTTACGCTTGGCGCATGGGGTGCGTCGCGGCGATAGGATTCTGGTAAATAAAGCATTTTTGGGCAGCACTGTTGGTGCTGTTTGAGCCGGCTTTCTCGATTGCAGAATTCTTGGCCTGTCATTATTGGCGCGTGGCCTATTACGCGGCTCGCCCGTCAGTTTAATCTATTTGCTTTGTTATTGGTAAAAAGGAAATTCCAAGATGATGAATTATGTAATTGAACCGGCACAGCAAGTAAGCTTGCCAGTTCGTGGCGGTAATGCTGTTTTCCCGGTGCGCCGGATCTATTGTATTGGTCGTAATTATGCCGATCACGCCATTGAAATGGGGCATGATCCGGATAAAGAACCGCCATTCTTTTTCCAAAAAAACGCGGAAAATGTTGATACCAGTGGTGAATTTCCTTATCCGCCACAAACCAGTGATGTACATTTTGAAATGGAAATGATTGTCGCGCTGAAAAGTGGCGGTGTTGATATTCGTGAAGAAGATGCGCTTGACCATGTGTTTGGCTATGGTCTTGGGCTGGATATGACGCGCCGCGATTTGCAGGGCGAGGCCAAAAAATTGGGTCGTCCTTGGGAAATCGGCAAGGCGTTTGAAAGATCGGCACCGATGAGCGAGTTGGTATCAGCCAGTGACACTGGGCATCTTGATCAGGGGCGTATTGCGCTTCAGGTCAATGGCGTTGAACGTCAAATTGGTGATTTGAACCAGATGATCTGGAAAGTGCCGGAAATGATTGCGTATCTATCGCGCTTTTATGACATTGCTGCTGGTGATCTGATCATGTCTGGAACGCCAGCGGGTGTTGGGCCGATCAAACGCGGTGACGTGATGGTTGGCGAGGTCGAAGGTATTGGATCATTTACCGTTACCGTTGTCTCTTAAACCGCGATTGGCCAAAACAGCGTGAAACGAAAACAATTATGGGCGTGGGGCTAGTCGATCGATAGAACCGCGCCCATGCCTGATGCGGCATGTTCTAGCATATGACAATGGAACAGCCATAAACCTGGGTTATCGGCTTTGAAAACAAGGCTAATACGTTCTTGAGGTTGCATAAGCCACGTGTCGCGCTGGCCTGAGGGAAGGGCAAGCGTTGGATCATTCGACATAACCCAGAAATGATGGCCATGAAGATGCATCCCATGACGCCATGCCGTATCGTTATAGACATCAAGTGATACGAGGTCATTTTGATCAATCTCGGCAAAAAGCGTCGAGTAATCGCCAATCTGGCCGTTAAAAGCCCAAAGTTTTTTGTGTTTTTGCGCCAATTCGCGAAGCGACAATTCCGCCCCTTCAAACATTGCTGTTTGTAAATTGCCCATCGCGCCGCCCTGCATGTGGATTGGGATGCGGCGCAGGTTGTTCAAAGATGGCAAAGCCGCCGGTTTTGGAGTGTTAATCGGCGTATTAATGAGGGTTGAAGGGTCAAGCGCAGGATCAACAACTACTGTTGCAGCTGGATAAGGTTCGCCAGTACTGATTTCGGTAATCTCGATGCTGCCGCGATCCATATCCAGAATAACATCGGCGCGTTGCGCTGGAGCCAAGGTGATTGTGGTCACTTGCTCAGGCTGGCAAAAAGCGCCATCAAGCGCGATCAAAGTCGCTGACGCATCGGTCAATTGGAATGTCATGATCCGCGCATTAGCGGCGCTGATAAGGCGTAAACGGATGCGTGCTTTGTCTTTCACACGAAATTTGGGTGCCGATTTGCCATTGACTGTAAGCCAGTTGCCAAGCCGTCCACTATGCGACCAATCATGCAGCCCACCTAATGAAGCTTGGTCGATTTGCCCATCATTATCCAGCCGCCAATCATCAATCATTAAACACAGATCATGGTCAACTTCAGGGTCTTGGTCATCATCAATAATCAAAGGGCCATAAAGCCCGCGTGCCACCTGTTCCCAGCCCATATTATGGGCGTGATACCAATAGGTGCCGCTGTCATTTAGCGGAAATTCATAAGCAAAGCTCTCACCTGGCTCGATCGGTGCTTGGGTTAGGTTGGCGACACCGTCCATTTCATTCAAATTACGAATACCGTGCCAGTGAATGGCCGTTGCCGCATCAAGGTTGTTCCTAACCTCAGCGCGAAGCATATCGCCTTTACGATAACGCAGCATGGGGCCGGGGCAGGATTGGTTGTAGAGCCATAGATCAGTGTCAGGCTGGCCAGCACCAGCAATGTTCAGCCGTGTCTTGCCAGCCGTGATTTGCTGCACGGGTGTTGCGGCATGGAGGTGCGTCCAAGGGGAAGGCGCGACCAATGAGCTTGTAGCGCCTGCGGCGGCGAGGGTGAGGAAATGGCGTCTTTTCATAGGTCCAAAGTAGCAACTAATGCCGCCATTTACGAGGAAAAATCAGATGCATCGGCTGATTTGTCACAGGTGATGCACCCATCGGTAAGCGGTTTAAGGGGCTGCATTTGGAAAAAACAAAGGTCTGTTTTCATGCTGGAAGGTGGCAATTGCGGTTTGTCCCTTGAGTGATAACAGCCAATCGACAAAAATACGGGATTCGGCAGCCTTTATTGTCGGGCAATGGGTTTGGCTAACCAAAACAACGCCATATTGGTTAAATAATGCCGGATCCCCCTGAAACAGCGGCATATGCGTGGTTTTGTTTTTGAACGTCAGCCATGTTGCACGATCGGCAAGGGCATAGGCATCAGCCTGAACCGCAAAATTAAGCGTTGACCCCATACCAAGGCCGGTTTCAAGATACCATTTGCCACTGGCATCTTTTGGTGTTTCGCCCGCGGCCAACCAAAATCGGCGTTCCGCTTTATGCGTGCCGCTATCATCACTTCGTGAAGCGAATCTGGCTTTGGCCGCAGCAATTTTCTGAAAAGCTTCGGTCGTTGTTTTGGCGGTTCCGATTTTTGCCGGATCATTTTTTGGGCCAACCAGAATGAAGTCGTTATACATCAAATCATGGCGCTGACTGCCAAAGCCGTCGATCACAAATTCTTCCTCATCAATTTTTGAATGGACAATGACCAGCTCGGCATCACATTTTTTGGCATTGCGAAGCGCCTGACCCGTGCCAACAGCAACAATCCGCACATTAATATCGCTCTCAGCCTTGAATAACGGCAATAGATGGTCGTACAGACCCGAATTCTGGATTGAGGTTGCGGATTGAACAATGATCACCGGTGCGGCTGCATGGCCAGCAATGGCAAAAAAGCCGGTAAAAAGCACGATATAAGCTGCCATCACCAATCGCGTGAAACACGATAGGTGGCGCAAACTTGAAAAAAAGCTGAAACCAAGCCAGATCATTCTTATCTTCTATTGAATATTGAGAAGCGTTGCAAACCTGATGTTTTGTTTTTCATGTCGCCTCGCATGTGGATAATAGGTAAGGTTAAGTCGGACTGGATTTGTTGGCGAAGGAGGTCGTTTTTGACCGCAGCGAAAAAGGCAAAGCATGCAGCCCAAGAACCGGGGGTGCGTACAAAATTATTTATTGCTGATGAGACCATTGGCCTTGGCAAAATCAATTTACTCGCCTTGCTTGACGAGGCTGGCTCGATTAGCGCGGCTGCGCGCCAGATGGGAATGAGCTATCGCCGTGCATGGTTCTTGCTTGATTCGATGCAGAGCGGGTTTCGTGACCCTCTGTTTGTGACCGAGCGCGGTGGGTCGAGTAAGGGCGGGGCTAAATTAACCCAGCTTGGCAAAGATTTGATTCACCGCTATCGGGCGCATGTTGCCATTGTTGACGATCAATCAGCCGATATTTTGTCATGGATGAGAGCCGTTCAGGTTGATCATAATGATGATTAGTCGATGCCGTTTGGAAAACAGCGTTGGCAACGGGTTCATATGCGCAGAAAAAGCTGCTAGAGTAGCAGAATTATCATTAAATTTAGGATTCTGACGATAATGAAATTTCCACCATGGCATCAACGGCCTGATGAGTTTGATCCGGAGACGCATCGTGAGGGCATTTTGGACAGCCAGTCCTTTTTACGCGTTGCCGACCAGTTTATCTCACTTGCAAATCAGCGAAACAAAAAGATCGAATCAACCGAGTTACAAATGGTAATGCTGTATGCTGCGGCGCGCTATGCCGCGCATGTTGGCAAAAATGTTCTTAATATCGAGGAACAGGAAGATTTTGTTCAGCACATGGTGGCGCAATATACCGATATGTTGCGCGAACATATGGCCGACCCAACGGTTTAGAAAAGGGTTTATTTATTTTGCGTTTGTTTGGTCAGTCTATCATTGCCGCAGCTTTGTTTGGTGGCGCCTTTATGGGTGTGGCAGCCAAAGCCGATACCGCTGTTGAGCGGGGGCTGAAAGTGGTGCGCGAGCATTGCACGCGATGCCATGTTGTGCCGGGGATCAACCCTTATGGCGGTATTGGTTCCACCCCGTCCTTTTCGGCTATGAAATGGCTTGATGATTGGGCGTATCGGTTTGAAATTTTCTATATTTTGCCGCCGCACCCATCGCTTGTGCGGATTGAAGGTGTAAGCGAGCCAAGAAGTGATGCCCTGCCAGCCTTTAGCAAAGAAATTATTCTAAACCTTGAGGATGTTGATGACATATTAGAATTTGTTAAAACCCTGAAAACACCCGAATAGTGGGCAGCGTTTTGACGGGTTAAGCCCCAAAGTTCAAAGGTCTGAGTTAAAAGGCCTGTTATGATAGGAATGACGATGAGCAAAGAACAACGCGAAGACATGACCGCCAGTGAAATTACAATGCGGAAATTTTTAAAGCAGCTAGGTGTGACCGCGCATCAGGAGTTGGCTGACGCGCTTGCCAAAGCAGTGGCTGATGGAAAAATTGCAGCTGGCGCAGAATTGGAGGTAACAGCGCGTGTTGAGATTGCTGACCTGCAATTCACACATGACGTCACGGCAAATCTGGTGGCACCTGAATAAATGACCGCTTTGACCCAAGACTTGGTTCTGGCGGCATTGGCTAATGTTCAAGACCCATCGCAGGGACGTGATATTGTTGCGCTTGGCATGGTAACCGGATTGCAAATCAAGGACAGCAATATCAGTTTTGCTCTTCAGGTGCCTGCGCATCGAGGGCCAGCGATGGAACCAGTGCGCCGTGCCGCAGAAAAGGCGGCGCTGGCGATCGAGGGCGTGACTAGCGCAACCGTGATGGTTACCGCGCATGCTGGCGATCAGGAGGGCATGAGTGCCCTGCCTGAAGATGAAGGGCCGGTGACCGAAAAAATTCTTGAAAGCAAGGTGCGCCGCTTTGTTGCGGTGGCATCGGGCAAGGGCGGCGTTGGTAAATCGACAACAGCGGTAAATTTGGCCATTGCACTGCGCCTTGAGGGGTTGCGAGTTGGTTTGCTTGACGCCGATGTTTATGGCCCGTCACAGCCTCGTATGCTTGGCGTGAGTGGTCGTCCAGCGTCAGCGGGTGGTGACATGGTAAAGCCACTGGAAAGCTATGGCGTGCATTTGATGTCGATGGGATTGCTGGTGCCAGATGATACGGCGATGATCTGGCGTGGACCTATGGTGCAATCGGCGCTGACGCAAATGCTGGACTCGGTTGCATGGGGCGTGCTTGATGTGATCATTATTGATTTGCCACCCGGAACTGGTGATATTCAGATATCACTGGCGCAACAGGTAAATCTGGCAGGGGCGGTGATTGTGTCAACGCCGCAGGACATTGCTCTACTAGATGTTGTTAAAGCATTGACAATGTTTGAAAAAGCGAACGTGCCAGTGCTGGGGATGGTGCAGAATATGTCGCATTGGAGTTGTCCGGATTGTGGCCGTAAAGACCATATTTTTGGTGATGGTGGCGCTGCGCGTGAGTCAAAAAAACGTGGTATTGAACTGCTTGGGGAAATTCCTTTGTCAATGGCGGTGCGGGTTGGATCAGATTCAGGAACCCCCATTGTTGTTGCCGAGCCACAGTCTGAACAGGCGAAGACCTTTCGCACAATTGCCAAACGTTTGATGGAGGTCGCCGACCTTCGCAATGGGGAAAGCGCATGACGTTATATTACGAAGATGATCCGGCTGATCAGACAACCGTGCCACAATTGCCGCCTTTGCTGCGGGCTGTTGAGGTGCCTGCCGGTCAGGATGTGCTGGCCAAGGCCGTTGCGGTTGCCGCAAATACCGACGTTGGCACCGTTTTCTACGCTGAAAGAGTCGATCGGATGCAGATTGCCGTCAGGCTCGAACCAGATGTGGCGGTTCGTCAAGCAGGGCAGATGCTTTTTGCGATGATGATTGGGCTTGGTGATTCGATCGGGGCGCTGGCGCCGCCTGAAATCGCTGTCACTTATCAATTGCCAGGCTATGTAATGCTAAATCGTGGGCGTGCCGGCATGGTGCGTCTGGTGATTGATCCGACAGCTGGCGCTGATGACGTGCCTGAATGGATGATTGTCAGCGCTGATGTGCGTTTGACAGCCGAAGAACAGGATCAGGCTGAATGGTCACAAACCGCTGGGGCGGAACAAACCTCGATGGCCGAAGAAGGGGGCGGGTTTATTTCGCGCACCCGCTTGGTCGAATCAAGCTGCCGACATTTTTTGGCTTGGGTGAACCGTTGGCAAGATGACGGGTTCCGCCCGCTTTATGATAGTTGGATGCAGCGGCTAGAGGCATCCGCGCCAATTGATTTTGCTGGCGGCGAGCAGGCTGAATGGCTTGGCCTTGATGAACATGGCGGCGCATTGGTCAAGCTTGATGGAAAAGCATCATCGGTCATGCCGCATGAACTCGAAGCTGTTTGTGGCACGCCGGTTCTGCCATAAGGGGCTGGTCTGTTGTGGATAGGGAATTGGTAAAATAGCTATGAAACTCGCAAAAACCATCCGGTTTGATCCGTCTGATCTTAATGTGTTTCCACTGGCAGCCGATGAAGGCGAATGGGCGCTGGTTGGCACTTTCTGCTTTGCCAGTATTGGCAAGGCGGATATTAAAGGCAAAGTAAAACAAGCGTTTAGTAATGGTTTTCTGGGGCTTGACTCAATGGGCTTCTCAACCTTGGTTAGCATTGTCACGGTAAAGCCGGATGATCTTGGTAAGATCGAAAACCGGCTTTGTTCGATTTTTATGAATGAGTTTGGCGCCCCTGATGAAGCAACAGCGATGGCCGCGGTGACTGAAGAAATCAAATTCATGGCAGATTTATGCGCCGAACATAAAACTGGCACTTTGCTTGCGATTCAGCGCAGCCTTAGTGATGATGGCATTCGCGAGTCTTTTCGCAGCCTTGCCAAGCCTGACTCCTGCGCTGAACAGAAAATCTGGACAATGGTCGATGATGATGACGACTTAGCAGCAGATAGTGCTGAACATCATGCGCATGGTCAGGGATAGTAGGCACTGTGATCGGGCCTTCATGGAGTTTGATAACGTAATGAGCAATGATTTTTGGCTTACCTCTGGATGGCATTTAACACAACGTGACGATCATGGGCATATGGTACCAAGTGCCGATTTCATACGCGCCTACTTCATGCGTGAAGAAGTCGCCCCTGAAGAGGGGTCTTGTGATGCCGAAATTGCGCTTCATAAGAAATTGCTTGATGATCCTTTTGCTGTGGTAGTGCCAACGGATCTGTTTGAAATTGCTGATAAAGATGTTGTTCATAATTATCAGGCGGTTTTGCGATTCCGTAATTTTCTGGCGGATTATCCGACTTTGGAGTCGGCCTATATGGCAATGGCACGCAATGCCCAGCCAAATATCCCGCCGCTGTTTTTTGAGCAGTTAGCGCAGATTATTCTTCGCAATATCCTAGATGGCGAAACTGATCCCTTGCAATTGCGAGCAGCCGAAATTCTATTCCGCAATCAGGTGGTAACGCTTGATGATGGGCGTATCATGGTTGCGGATCATGCAACTGTGCAGCTGCAATCAGGGATGCAAAAGGCGCTGGAGCCAACAAGCGCAAATGATGAGGTACAAATTGATATTCTCGCCACTGAAACAGCCGATGAATATTGGGAACGATCCGACCTGTTTAACACATCAATTGATATCGCCTACACCCAGCCAGCGCTTGATGGTTTAGCGCGGGTTTTGGAAAAATGGATTGCGCATTTTCTGCCGCTTGCGGTTCGCGTTTCGCCAATGGTTAAAATCGAAGATGAAGCCTGGTCATGGCATATTGGCCTTGATGCTGAAGCCACCAAAATTCTTAATGATCTGTATCGTGGTGACGAGGTTGATGAGCCTCGATTGCGGCGCATCCTATGCCTTTTCAAATTGGAAACCGATAACGGGTTTGTCGCTGAAATGGCGGGTAAACCGGTTTATCTTGGGCTGGCAATGGATGCGGCAGGAGTCGCAAGAATGAAACCACAGAATTTGCTTGTAAATTTGCCAGTTAGTGATCCATCTTAATTTAATATTTGAATATATTTAAGGCTGATATACGGCATATTTTGGGTGAAACCTGCCCCAGATTCAAAGGCCTGATTAATTCAGGTAATCGTCAGTCGTGCGGGGTTTTGGCCGCTCGCGCATTTCCATCATTTTATCTTTTTGCTCGAACATGGCCTCAACACGGCAATCCTCACACATTTTCAAAATGTCGGTTTTTGCGCTGTCTTGAAACATGCTGTGATCGGCAAGCTTGCTGATCACCCGTTCGATTGATTTTGAACTGCCAAATGGTTTGCCGCAAGATGTGCATTCAAATGGTGTATCTTCGATAATCAGTTCGGTTGCCATCGCACTGTCGGCAAGATTGAATTGCGGCACAAGCGCGATCACTTTTTCAGGGCAGGTTGCAACGCAAATACCGCATTGCAAACAGGCATCTTCACGGAACAGCAATTGTGGTGCATCAGGATTATCTTGCAGCGCACCGGCTGGACAGGCGCTGACGCAAGACAGGCAGATTGTACAATTGTCTGTATCAATCTCAACACGGCCATAAGGCGCACCGGCAGGCAAATCAATCACGGTTCCAGCCGTGCCATTTGCATTGGCAAGGCCGCGCATGGCAAGCCGTGTCATCGAACGCGGCGCGCCAATAGGGCTGAATGGTGCTGGTTTTGCGCTGTTTTTACACGGGCTGTTATAAAAGATTTCTGCAACCGCGTCGGGATCGGCAGCATCAACAAGAATAATACGGTTATCGGCATCAGCCTTTACACCTGCAAGCATTGACCTTGCCAGCGTCATCTGATCGACAAGCGGGACATTTTCAACATCTTTGGCCGGGTTCAGCAGCACGAAGACCTGCTGATAGCCAAGCGCAATTGCCGCAACCATAATATCATGTCCAGCGCGGCCCATTGCATGCATTGAAACAGGCAGTAGGCTGGCTGGTAAACCGCGACCAAAACGGGCGATGGTTTCAATCATTTCAGCGCCATAGGAATCATCATGAAGCAACAGGCTTGGGGCTTTACCGCCAGCTGTCTGATAATAATCATGAAGGTTGGCAATGATTGTTAAAAGCCCATCTGCAGGTGGATAGGCGGTTTGTGCCGCACCTGATGGGCAAACGGCGCCGCAAAGCCCACAGCCGCCGCAAATAGCCGGATCAATCGAAACATGATCTCCAAGGCTTTGAATCGCACCGGCTGGGCAGACATCAAGACAACGTGAACAGCCATCAATCTTATTGCGTGAATGGGCGCATAGATTTTCATCAAAATTCACATATATTGGCTTTTCAAAGCCGCCAATCATTTGCGCGGCTTCGCTCTCGATGGCGGCAAGCGCGTTGATATCATCACCACCGGCGCGGAAATATCCGTCGCGTTTTTCCCAGCCGGTGAAAAGTGGCGTGTCACCGGTGAGGTCGATCAGAATATCGCAGCTTGTTTCAACATCATTTGCCCGTTTTTCAAATTGAAGCGAGTCGCGGCTTGATGGTAATGCCGCACCAAATTGGTCAATGACCAAATCAAAATGCGTGAAATGGCCCTTCGCGCTTTTGATTTTGCCCGTTGTGAGGATGCCGCAGTCCTTTGTCGGAAACAAATCATCAGTCGGGTTTGCAATCATGACGGTAACGCCTAATTGACCATTTAATTTTTGGCCAAGCGCAATCGCAGCATCGGCGCCGCCGTTTGGACGGCCCATATCGGCATAAATCAGACAGCGGCCATCAGAATTTAGCGCAAGGCTCCGTGATGGCGTTTGACGATCGCCGGCCTGTTTGATCAAGGCAGCAATTTTGGCTGTGCTGCTAGCAGACTCGTCTGACCAGCCAGCGCGCTCACGAATATTGACGGTTGCAGGCGAGGGGCACTCAAACTCTTCGGCAATAGCGTCAAACACTGATGTTTCTTGTGTACAGGCAATCAGCAAAGATTGATTTGCGTCGTGCGCGTCGCGCATGGCTGCGGCGAGGTCGCCTGTTTCTTTCCGACAAAGCGAGGTCGCGATCTTGCAGCCACCCTCGGCACCGCAGGCTTTTGCCAGTTTGGTGCCATCGAGCGTCATCGTGCCATCGCAATTGCAAATCATGACCTTGGCGTCTGATAAATTCATCGAAAAAACCTTTTGTTCGCGTTGTGGTCAGGGTTGTTTGAGTCCAAGTTGGTACGCTAAACTAGCTTACATGGCGCTAAAGACAAGTACGTTTCGCGATATACCTTGCAAAACATGAACAGTTTGATGGATAGTCGTGGACTATGATAGGAGTTTCTAACCTTGACGAATGTAGTTTCACCAGATAGCCGGCATGTTCTTTATGCGGTTCGTTTGATTATCGAACGACAGTCGATTGATAATAAATGGCAATCGCACCGCTGGGTGATCCATGATCTGGTGCCGCTTGAGCTTAGCGCCGGTGGTGGGCTGCCACCAAGTAATGATGTTCAGTTTCAGCGCTTACGTCAGCCGTCGGGAGATGCTGCTGGTGACGCGCTTTTTACTGCCGAAGCATCGCTCGATCTGCATCGCGCCGAAGCCGAGGCCTATGCCGAAAATTTAGCATCGTCTGAACCAGCCATCTATGCTGTTTTGCGGCATAATGAAGATGAAGATTACTCAGTTGATGATGAGATTGACATTCATCTCGCTGAAATCAGCCTGTCACCTTATAATATCCAAGATTATGAAGATTGCGGCGAAGATCAGGTTGAAAAACTACCGCTGCAAGGTCCGATTGCCGAATTTGTTAGAGAGTTCGTTGAAATTCATTTCAAGCCGGAACCGTTTATAAAGCGCAAACGTGACAAGGTGCGCGTCGATCGTGACCAGCTTGGTGGAGCCGATCCACGCTTGCGCCGCAATGGCGATATGTTTCAGGTGCCTTCCGATCGTAAGAAGCGTGATAAGTATCACTAGATCTATGCTAGGGTGCGATTACCAAAGCAGTTATATTTTTTTGAAATCAGAGTTTGGGGTCTAACGTAATGGCGCGCCGCATGAAATATGATGTTGAGGCCAAGGAGGAATCCAAAGAGGGTGAGGGCGGGTTTTTGTCGCGCTGGTCAGCGCGCAAAAACCAGATCGCCAAAGGCGAAGATGTGCCTGATGAGGTGCCAGCGCCCGAAATCGCCGAAGATGCTGTCATTGAAGATGAAGAAGACGCCGCATTAACCGATGCTGAGCTTCTGAAAAAATATGACCTTCCTGATCCTGAGGCAGTAACCGAAGAAAGCGGGCTTGAACAGTTTTTGAATGGCAAGGGTTTGCCCGGACGCGTTCGGCAAATGGCGCTGCGGCGGCTATGGCGGCTGAATCCGCTTTTTGGCGTTGTTGATGATATGGTTGAATATGGCGAGGATTATACCGATGCGGCTACCGTCGTTGAAGGTATGAAAACCGCTTATACCGTTGGCAAGGGCTATGCAAAAGAGGTTGTTGAGCCTGAAGAATCGGAAGCCATGGAGGATGATGCTGAGGCCGAAGCGGGTGATGCCGAAGAGGGTGATGCCGAAGCTAATGAAGGCGAAAAAGACGGTCAGCAGGACGAAAAAGAGCGTGCTGATGGCTTGGCCGACCAGTCTGATCAGGCAAAGGTGCGCGAAATCGACGAAACCAGTGGCGCTGATATAGGTTTGACGCGTCAAAATGATGCTGAAACGGCCGTAATACAGGATGAATTGTCCAAAATTCTGGCTGAAAATCAGATGGTTTTGGATGAATTCGGCGTGAATCAAGCCGAATCTGCCGGTACCGCGCCAGCTTCATTAGAAAAAAGTACCGCTGATATGACGGCGCTTCAACAACCCGCTGGTGATCAAGCCCAAACGCAGGCTGCCGCTAATCGCGAAGAAAAAACTGAGTTAAATCAGCCGCCTGTTTGGCGTCCGGCAAGGATGGATTTTCGTAAAAAATAGATTTGCCATAACCCATGGCTGGGTTTGGTTAGCGCCTGTTTGACGATTAATTCCAAAATCGGAAAAAAATCTTTCTAAATTGGCACTGGCGGATTGCGGGCGTGGAATTGCTGTGCTAGCATTCTTGTATACACAATTAGGGTTTTTGAATGACAAACGTAGACGTTGTGCAAATTGAAATCGCCGAAGAAGACAGTCTTCGTGCGGACATGTACGACTTTATTGCCTCTTTGCTGCGCACAGAGCCAAGTGATGAGTTGATCGCGCAGGTCGCGCTTTTGGAAGGCGATAAAACGCCAATCGGCAGCGCCTGTCTTACCCTGTCTCATCTCGCGAAAACACTTGATAATGGATTGATTCGTAACGAATATGTTTCATTGTTTATTGGTGTTGGTCGCGGTGAAATCCTGCCATTTGCATCTTATTATCTGACTGGGTTTTTGAATGATAAGCCGTTGGCAAATTTGCGGTCTGACATGAGTGCCATTGGCATTCGGCGCGCTGAAGGGGTGAAAGAACCGGAAGATCATATCGCCAGCCTGTTTGACATGATGTCAGGGTTGATTCGGGGTCGTTTTGGGCGGCGCTTTTCAGTTGCCGAGCAAGCAACGTTTTTCCGTAAACACATAGAACCATGGGCTGATTTGCTGATGCGCGACATCGAGGCTGCAAAAACCGTTGTGTTTTTTGCGCCGGTGGGTACGATTGGCCGGGCCTTTTTAGAGATTGAAAGCCAAGCTTTCAGTATGGATGGAACAGGGTAGCGTAAGGCTCCTGTTTTATAGAGTCACACATGAGGTGTGGCACATTTTTGGAGGGAAAAATGGAAGATACAAACAAAAAAGATGCAGTTGCAGGTCGTCGTGACTTCCTCAAGGGTTCTGCAGTATCTGTTGCGGCTGTCGGTGTGACAGCGGTTGCAGGTAAATCAGCATCAGCAGGCGAAGTAGAAGTGGTGGCAGGTTCTGGCTACCGCGAGACGGAACATGTTAAAGCGTTCTACGCTTCAGCACGGTTTTAATTAGCTTTTCTTGTTTTTTTAGGAGGATAACATGCTTAGAAAGAAGACGTCCGGGGTTGCGAATGGCCCCCTGTCATCATCTTTCATTGGCAAGGCAGCCGAAACGGTTGTTGACCGCCGCGCTTTTTTGCGTGGCTCAGGTCTTGCTATTGGAGGTTTAGCGACTGCCGCAGCATTGGTTGGGTCAAATGTGACGCCAGCTCAAGCTGTTGGCTCAGCAGCATCAGTTGAAATTAGAAAGTCAGTTTGTACGCATTGTTCGGTCGGTTGTACCGTCGTTGCTGAAGTGCAAAATGGCGTTTGGACTGGGCAAGAGCCTGGTTGGGATAGCCCAATCAATCTTGGTGCGCATTGTGCCAAAGGTGCTTCCGTGCGGGAAACCGCGAGCGGTGAGCGGCGCCTGAAATACCCAATGAAGCTGACTGGTGGAAAATGGGTACGCATGAGCTGGGACGATGCCATCAATGAGATTGGCGACCAGATGCTGGATATTCGTAAAAAATCTGGCCCCGACTCAGTTTACTGGCTCGGATCTGCAAAGCATAGCAATGAGCAGGCCTATTTGTTCCGCAAGTTCTATGCTTATTGGGGCACAAACAACGGTGACCATCAGGCCCGTATTTGTCACTCAACTACAGTTGCCGGTGTTGCTAACACTTGGGGCTATGGTGCGATGACCAACTCGTATAATGATATGCACAATTCAAAGGCAATTTTCATTATTGGTGGTAACCCTGCTGAAGCACACCCTGTTTCACTGATGCATGTTCTGAAAGCAAAAGAGCAAAATAACGCACCTGTGATTGTTTGTGATCCACGCTTTACCCGTACAGCAGCTCATGCCGATGAGTATGTTCGTTTCCGCCCAGGTTCAGATGTTGCGCTCATTTGGGGCATCATGTGGCACATTTTTGACAACAAGTGGGAGGATAAAGAATTTATCCGCCAGCGGGTTTACGGCATGGAAGACGTTATGGCCGAGGTCAAAAAATGGGATCCAGCTGAAACCGAGCGTGTAACTGGTGTTCCAGGTTCGCAGCTAAAGCGTGTTGCCAAAATCATGGCAAACAACCGTCCGGGTACCTTTGTATGGTGCATGGGGGGCACACAGCACACAAACGGTAACAACAACACCCGCGCATATTGTGCATTCCAGCTTGCACTCGGAAATATGGGTACTGCCGGTGGCGGTGCTAACATTTTCCGTGGTCACTGTAACGTGCAGGGCGCAACAGACTTCTGTGTTCTTTCACACTCACTGCCGGGCTATTATGGTCTGTCAGCTGGCGCGTGGAAGCATTGGGCACGTGTCTGGGGTGAAGATATCGATTGGCTGAAGGGCCGCTTTGACTCACTCAAAGGTAAAGACGGCAAGTCAAAGAGCCTGATGAACATGAAAGGCATTCCGGTTTCGCGCTGGATTGACGGTGTTCTTGAGGACAAGGACAATATGGACCAGCCTGACAATCTTCGTGCCATGGTGTTCTGGGGTCATGCTCCAAACTCACAGACGCGTATGAAAGAAATGAAGACGGCAATGGAAAAGCTCGACCTAATGGTCGTGATCGATCCATATCCGACTGTTTCTGCTGTCTTGTCTGATCGTACCGACGGTGTGTACCTGCTGCCAGCAACGACACAGTTCGAAACCTATGGTTCTGTAACTGCTTCAAATCGTTCGCTTCAGTGGCGTGAAAAGATCATCGAGCCATCATTTGACTCGTTGCCTGATCACACCATCATCTACAAGTTTGCCAAGAAGTTTGGTTTTGCTGATCGTATGTTCCGCAAGATCAAAGTCACCGATGACGAGCCATATGTTGAAGATGTGACCCGTGAATTCAATGGTGGTATGTGGACAATTGGTTACACTGGCCAGTCGCCAGAGCGGATCAAAGCCCATATGGCAAATCAGCATGTGTTCGACAGAACAACACTGCAAGCTAACGGTGGTGAGCTTGACGGTGAATATTACGGTCTGCCTTGGCCTTGCTGGGGTACTGCAGAGATGGGCCATCCAGGCACACCTTTGTTGTACGACACATCAAAGCCTGTAGCTGAAGGCGGTCTTTGTTTCCGCGCCCGTTTCGGTGTAGAGCATGAGGGCAACAATCTGTTGGCTGAAGGTTCTTATCCTGTCGGGTCTGAAATCAAGGACGGTTACCCAGAATTTACTATGGGTATGCTGAAAAAGCTTGGCTGGGACGGTGATCTTACCGCAGGCGAGCGTGCGGCCATCGAAAAAGTCGCTGGTGATAAGACCAATTGGAAGGTTGACCTTTCCGGTGGTATCCAGCGAGTTGCGATTAAGCATGGTTGTGCACCATTTGGTAACGCGAAAGCACGGGTGAAGGTCTGGACATTCCCAGATCCAATTCCGCTACATCGTGAGCCATTGTACACATCACGTCGTGATCTCGTCGCCGATTATCCAACCTATTCAGACCGTAAGCTATATCGTCTGCCGACTTTGTATAAGTCGATCCAGGATGTAGACCATACGGCTGCTTATCCGATGATTTTGACCTCTGGTCGTCTTGTCGAATATGAAGGTGGTGGTGATGAAACCCGTTCAAATCCATGGCTTGCAGAATTGCAGCAGGACATGTTTGTCGAGATGAACCCATTCGATGCCAACGGAAAGAATATCCGTAACGGTGATATGGTTTGGGTTAAGACACCTGAAGGTGCACAGATCAAGGTGATGGCTCAGGTTACTGAGCGTGTTGCTAAGGGTGTTGCCTTCTTGCCATTCCACTTTGGTGGACATCTTGAGGGTAAAGATCTTCGTTCCAAGTATCCTGAGGGTGCAGATCCTTATGTACTTGGTGAATCAGCCAACACAGCGTTCACTTATGGTTACGACTCAGTGACATTGATGCAGGAATCGAAATGTTCGCTCTGCACAATTGAACGCGTATAAGGGAGGTACACATGGCAAGAATGAAATTTCTATGTGATGCAGAACGCTGTATCGAATGTAACGCCTGTGTTACTGCATGTAAAAACGAGCATGAGGTGCCGTGGGGTGTAAATCGTCGTCGGGTGGTTACCATCCAAGACGGTAAGCCTGGCGAACGCTCAATCTCTGTTGCATGTATGCATTGCTCAGACGCGCCCTGCACGGCCGTTTGTCCTGTCGATTGTTTCTATCAGACCGAACAAGGTGTGGTTTTGCATTCAAAGGATCTTTGCATTGGCTGTGGTTATTGCTTCTATGCATGTCCTTTCGGGGCACCGCAATATCCGCAGGCTGGTAACTATGGTTCACGTGGCAAAATGGACAAATGTACATTCTGCGCAGGTGGTCCAGAAGAAGATATGAGCAGTCTGGAGTTCCAGAAATACGGACGTAACCGTCTGGCTGAAGGCAAGCTGCCAATTTGTGCAGAAATGTGTTCAACCAAGGCTTTGCTTGCAGGTGATGGAGACCAAGTCGCTAACATCTTCCGTGAGCGTATTGTTGCCCGTGGATTTGGATCTGGCGCTTGGGGATGGGGTACTGCCTATTCTATCAAGGGCTAATCAGCGATCATAAAACAAGGTGGATCCCCCATAACGGGGGTCCACCCCTTTTCTTTTTAATTCCGCCCAAGATGCCGGGCAGCTATATGCGATCCGCTTCTGGGGTTTGTGAGGGGCAAATGATTGCAATCACTCGTAAATTTTTAGTTCTCTTCGCGCTGACTGCGGTTGTGGCCGGGTTGTCGGCGTGTGCTGAAGAAGAACAGAACCGGGTTCTCAGCTACCAAAAGGGAACCTATCTAGGTAAAACGGATCAGCAATTGTCTGAAGACCAGCTGCGTACGCTGATCAATCGTTCAAATGCTCAACGCGTGTATTAAATGCGCGATTTAAAGCTAGGGAGACCGGGGACTATGTTACGCAAATATTTAGGTGTTTTGGCCATTCTCGCGACGTTGTTTATCGGCGCCACCGGAACTGTTACGCCAGCAATGGCGCAAACAAATGGTGAGGTGCCTGGTACGGCACTTGGTATCAAGTCAGATACAGATCTTTGGCGCTTTGTGCGGACTGGCAATGCCGGGTCAACACAGATGAAAGACGAATTATCGGCTGTCATGATCCAGTCTGAAGGCGATAATTGGCGTGCGTTTCGCAATGGTCCATTATCGGTTTATGGTGCTTATGGCCTAGCCGGGATCATTGGCTTGCTGGTTATTTTCTATGTGGTTCGTGGCCGTATCCGAATCGACGCTGGCCCATCCGAAGACCGGATTATGCGCTTTGGCACGATTGACCGGTTTGCCCATTGGCTGATGGCTGGTTCTTTTGTGGTATTGGGAATTACCGGTTTGAATTTGCTTTACGGTCGCTATGTTCTTTTGCCGGTTATTGGCAAAGACGCCTTTGCAACCATCACCACATTTGGCAAATATGCGCATAATTATCTGGCCTTCGCCTTCATGCTTGGTCTTGGTCTGTCTTTTGTTTTGTGGGTTCGCCATAATATTCCAAACAAGCTTGACCTGAAGTGGCTTGCAATGGGCGGCGGTATTTTTGTCAAGGGTGCTCACCCACCAGCGCGTAAATTCAACGCCGGCCAGAAGATCATTTTCTGGGCAGTGATGATTGGTGGCCTCTCGGTCAGCATGTCAGGCATTGCGTTGATGTTCCCGTTCCAAACACATATGTTTGCGGAAACATTCGCCCTGTTGAACAGCATTGGCTTTAGCCTGCCAACCGATTTCACCCCGCTTCAAGAACAGCAGATGAATCAGCTTTGGCATGGTGTGGTCTCGCTTGGCCTTATGACCATGATTGTTGCGCATATTTATATCGGTTCAGTTGGTATGGAAGGCGCTCTTGATGCGATGAATTCAGGTATGGTTGATCGCAACTGGGCAAAAGAACACCACAATCTTTGGGTTGAAGAAGAGGACCAAAAAGTCAACCCAAAGCCTGCTGAATAATTGATATCTAGCGACGCTTAGGTGATCAATGTCATCTTGCTATTCTATCTTTAAAACAGCCAGCTCATCTTTGGGCTGGCTGTTCCTATGTCTAAGTTTGATTGGTTTAGTGCCAATCTCTGCATCTGCCTTTGACCGTTACACTGCGCATGGTGGGCCGGTTCGTGATTTGGCACTTTCGCCTGATGGAAAGCATTTTGTCACAGCCAGCTTTGACTATTCGGCAGTGTTATGGTCAGCCGATGAAATTGCCGAAAAATCAACATTAATCGGGCATGAAGCGGCGCTGAATACAGCGCAGTTTTCACCTGATGGGAAATTGCTTGCCACCGGCGGTGATGATGGTCTTGTTCTTGTCTGGAAAGCCGAACAATTACCCGATGAATCGGCTGAGCCGATTATTCTTCGTGGCCATAGAGGTAAAATTGTTCATTTGGCTTTTTCTGCTGATAACAGCATGCTGGCCTCGGCCAGTTGGGACGGATCAATCGGAATCTGGCCATTGGATGCAGGGCCGGAAAAGGCTGAAGCCGGCGTCCGTTTTATCACCGGGCATGAAGGGCCGGTAAATGCGGTTCAATTTTCCGATGATAGCCAGTTTCTTTACAGTGCTGGATATGATGGCCAAATCCGCTATTGGCGTTTGGCAAATGACGAATATCTTCGCAGTGTCGTGAAAAACGGCTGGGGCGTTTCCGTTTTCGTTGTCGATGAAGCGCGTGACATTGTTGCATTTGGATCATCTGATGGTGTGATGAGCGTTTCGCGTATGTCAGATCAAACCGAATTGTTGCGCGTTGGCGATGATCGTGTGCCGGTTCTATCAATTTTCTATCATGCTGGTGAAGGGTTTTTGGGGTTTGGCAATGCCAAGGGGCGGGTACTTCTTACCGATACCAAAGACTGGTCGATCATTCGTGATTTCCATGCGGCCAATGGCCCGATTTGGAGTTTACTTGTCATGCCCGATGCGCAATCGCTGATGGTTGCGGGTCTTGATGATTTTATCACGCGCTGGCCAATTTTTGAGTTTCCACCCGAATTTTTGGAGAGGCCTGGCCCAGCGCGCCGGTTTCACCCAAAACAGGAAATTAGCAATGGTGAACGTCAATTTGCCCGCAAATGCAGCGTTTGCCACACTTTAAAAGCTGATGGCAAGCGCCGCGCCGGTCCAAGTCTGTTTGGTGTTTTTGGTCGGCAGGCGGGTGGGCTTGAAGGCTATCCCTATTCGAAAGCATTGCAGACATCTGATATTATTTGGAGCGCAGCAACCATTAATCAGCTATTTGAAGAAGGGCCTGACAAGGTCACGCCCGGTACAAAAATGCCAATCCAGCGGATGAAAAACGCAAAAGATCGTGAAGATCTTGTGTCGTTCTTGCAATCTGCAACGCAAAAATAGATAATCATCTTGGCGTTATGTCGCAGTGACAATGGCCAAGTAGTGGAGAAGTTAACATGAAAATGTTTTTAATCAGTAGCGCTGTTGCAATCATTATCGCCTTTGTTGCCTATAATGTGCTGGTCAGCACTGGTATGGATACAGCATCAGTTTATTCAAGCGACAATGTAAGGCTGACAAGCAACGGCTCTTAGTCTTTGACCTTGGTCTTGGTGTCCTGACGATATGGTTTGCAGGTTGTATCAAGCTTGCTGTCTGATAGAAACAGTCCATAGCCTGCTCCCGATGCAGCGGGAAGGAGGCTAGTTTTGACTGCTTTTGCTAGCGCTTTCCCCGTCAGGCGGTTTGGCCTAGCTGCATTTGAAATACAAATCGCATATGCGGTTAGCTTCGGTACAGCAAAGCTGCTTCCAGACATCATGCGCTGATGCGCATTGACACCTATCGTCAGCAAATTTTCAGCTGGCAACCCAATATCAACCGCTTTGCCAAAGTTTGATCCATCGGCAAGCCTGCCATCGAGCATGGTAGAGGTGACGGTGATCGCATTATCCAGTGCGTTTACAGCCGGATAAATGGGTAATTCACCAAGATCAACACCATTATTTCCGGCAGAAATAATAAACAGAATTTCGGGATGACGTTCTGCTGCCTCGAAAAAATACGTCCAATCATCGGGCGATTGACTGCCAAGGGGCATCATAACAATGCTGGCATTTTGTGCTGCTAACCAATCCACCACATCACCCATTAACGCCATATCAGGGCGTGGATAGCGCACTGGCAAAAGCTGAAAGCCCACCCCAGATTGATGCAGAATATCAACAACATAGCTTCCGTGGTTTTGGGGGTAAAAGGGGCTTTGGCCAAGGCTGGCATCAAATGGCTGATTATCCCCATCCCACATGTCGCGGGCGACAAGGACGCCGGACTGATCATAAATCAGATATTGCTGAAATGCGGAGCGTCGATAATCGATTCCTGAATCAATATGCCCAATCCGAAGGTGCTGGTTCGGTTTTGATTTAGAGGAGGCTTTGGGCCGCATTGGTGGCGGGTTGATCCATATTTTATCAGCCGGCTGGCCATGTCTTTTAATGGTCACATATTGCATGCGGCCATCATCAAGATAGGTGATTTGCCTCTTTTCGATCACCATACAATCGCGGGTAAAGACAGATAGTGAGAGGGGTGTTTCGCCTTCCAAAATCTCGCCGCGCAATGTGCGCAACTTGCCTGACATGAACACAGCCCAAAGCTTTGCCGTCATTTTGTGACCGGATTTAAAGATGAATTGCAGGCGGGTTACAGGGCCGCGCTGACCAAGCTGGTGACGATCGAAGCGCCATTGGGTTTTTGTAGCAAATTTGGTGGCAAATTCGGCAATTTTTTCCAGATTCGCGGTTAAATCATCTTTTGCCTGCAAATCGCGGCAAAATTGTGCAAAGCTATGCTGGTTGGATGGTTGGTCTGCTGCGACATTTTGTATAGGGGCAATCATCAACAGGGTGGTGGCAATAGAACCAAAAAAAAGACGGATCGTGCGAAAATTGTTGGTCTTGAAACGCGACGATAAATGATTTTTTGGCTTTGATCGTTTGATGGGAACCTCGATGGTAAATCACCTGATAGATGCGACATTTCAACGGCAGATTATCTTTGCCCTCATGGCCATCATTCTAGGCCTGTTTGGCCATGCTGCCAAGGCAGAGCATGGTGAACAAACTTGGGCACAGGCACAAAAATCTGTTGTTGTGGTTAACCCCGTTTGGCCAGGATATGACCGCCCGGGTTTTGGCGCGCCAAAAGGAACAGCACCAGCTGGAAGCGGTATTTATTTCAGCATTGATGGCGCGGAAGAATCGACCTTTATCATCACCGCTGCCCATGTTGTGAATTCTGCTCAATCAATTGAAATTATTGATTTTTCTGGAAATGTCACCACAGCAATGATTCATGCAATTGACACCAGACGTGATATTGCCATTCTACGAACAGAACTGACCGGCGCCGGCATTGCAATTCGGCAAAATGAGCCATTGATCGGAAGCCATGTTTGCGCACTTGGTAACAGCTTTGGTCTTGGCACTGGGATGACCTGCGGTATTGTATCGGCGGTGCGGCGTTCCAATATAGGGTTTAATGATATCGAAGATTTTATTCAGACTGATGCGGCGGTAAATCCGGGGATGTCTGGTGGGGCTTTGGTTGATCCACAAGGTCGTTTGGTTGGTTTGATTGATGGCATTTTCACCAAAAAAGCCGATATTGATGCTGGTGTGAATTTTGCCATTTCAGTGCCGCTCATTCAGCAAAGCTTGGCATCGCAATTAAAGGCAGGGGTTCAGTTTTAGCGGCAAAATTCTTGTCCGGTCTGACTAGCGTCATTCGCCAATTCTCTCTATAATAGAATGTTGCGGAAATTTATAGTCGATTGATGATCGGCTTTGGGAACAAAGGTTATAGTTGAATTATGGATAATTTAGTGCCGCCGAAAACCCTTATCGATCCGTTTGGCCGGACGGTTGATTATATCCGTGTATCGGTTACCGATCGTTGCGATTTTCGTTGTGTCTATTGCATGGCCGAACATATGACCTTTCTGCCAAAGGCCGAATTATTGTCGTTGGAAGAGTTGGAACAGGTTTGCCGCAATTTTATGGCTCTTGGTACACGCAAAATCCGGTTAACCGGCGGTGAACCTCTAGTACGTCGCAATATCATGCATTTGATCCGTAATCTTGGTAGCGAGGTCAAGGCAGGTAATCTTGACGAGTTGACCATCACCACAAACGGCAGCCAATTGCATAAGATGGCGGATGAACTTATTGATGCTGGGGTTAAGCGACTGAATATTTCAATCGATACGCTTGATCCGGATCGGTTTCGCGAAATTACCCGTTGGGGCGATCTTGATAATGTTCTTGGAGGGCTTGAGGCGGCAAAACGTGCCGGACTTGCTATCAAGCTAAACGCGGTTGCGTTAAAAGGCGTCAATGAGTTTGATCTTGGCAATATGGTGGCATGGGCCGGTGATCAAGGGTTTGATATGACCATCATTGAGGTTATGCCGATGGGTGATATCGGCAACGAAAATCGCGTTGATCAATATCTGCCGTTGTCTCAAGTACGTGCCGAATTGTCGAAACGTTTCACCTTAACCGATAATAATTTCCAAACCCCTGGGCCAGCGCGCTATGTGACTGTTGAAGAAACCGGCCGCCGCCTTGGCTTTATCACACCGCTGACACACAATTTTTGTGAATCATGCAACCGTGTTCGGGTGACTTGCACTGGCCAGCTTTATATGTGTCTTGGTCAGGATGATAATGCTGATCTCGCCAAAGCGCTTCGTAATGATGGCGAAGACGGGTTGCGCGATGCCATTATCGAAGCCATTGGCCGTAAACCAAAAGGGCATGACTTTGTCATAAGTCGGCGGGCACCAAATGCGGCAGTTGCGCGACATATGAATGTAACCGGAGGCTAGGCGATGACTGAGGCGCGTCTTATCCGTCCCGGTCGACATGGCGCCATATTCGGGTTTGCGGGTTGGTCTGGTTCAGGTAAAACCACGCTTGTTGAGAAAGTCATTTCCTATATCAGCGCTAGCGGGGTTGATGTCGCCACAATCAAACACGCGCATCATCATTTTGATGCTGATCATCCGGGAAAAGATAGCTATCGCCATCGCGAGGCAGGATCACGGCAAGTTCTGGTGTCATCGGCCTATCGGTCGGCGCATTTCATTGAACATGGCGAAAGAGGCGAGCCTGATCTATCCATTTTGCTTGACCAATTGGCACCGGCTGATCTGGTTCTTGTTGAAGGGTTTAAAAGCTATCCCATTGAAAAAATAGAAGTCCACCGGCCATCAGTTGGCAAATCACAGCTTTATCCAAATGATGATCTGGTGATTGCCTTGGCAAGTGATGAGCCGATTCTGGAATGTCCATTACCGTTTTTTGACCTTGAAGACGTTGCCGGAATTGCGGCTTTTATTCTGGTGCAAACAAAGTTGAAACAGGCGAGCTAGGGCCATGTCCAACCAACGGACGGCTCCCATTCCCATTGATCAAGCACGAAGCCAATTGCTTGCCAGCATTGATATGATTTCGACGACCGAAATCGTGTCACTTGATGATGCATGTGGCAGGATCGCCGCTGAAAACATTACCAGCTTGATTGATTTGCCCCGAACGTATAACGCCGCCGTTGACGGTTACGGTGTCGATTCGGCAGAATTGGCCGCAGCGCCCCATAAACTGTTCAAAATTATTGGTGTGGCGCGGGCTGGACATCCTTTTGATGGGGTGATTGGCGCTGGGGAAGCCATTGAAATTTACACTGGCGCAGTCATGCCATCTGGTCCTGATTGCGTTGCAATGCATGAAGATTGCAGCCGTACCGATGATACGGTGGTGATTACGGCAAACTTATCAAAGGCAAGCAATATGCGCCCGCCAGGTGAAAATTTGGCCAAAGGCGAGACTATTATCACCAAGGGGCAGATGATTACCGCAGCTTTGGTTGGCCAGCTTGCCGCAGCGGGAACAGCACAAGTAGAGGTTGCTCGTTGCCTCCGCGTTGCCGTTATGTCAACTGGCGATGAGGTTGTGACCGCTGGCACCGATGCAGCGCATGCACAAATTTTCGATGCTAATCGCCCGATGCTGAAAGCCATGCTGCAAAGCAAGCAGATTGAGGTCATTGATTGCGGTATCGTTCCTGATCGGTTGGATGCGCTTGCCGATGCGTATGAACAGGCTTTGCAAAAGGCTGATGTTGTCATTTCGTCAGGTGGTGCGTCAGACGGTATTGAAGATCACAGCCAGCAGGCCATGGGGCAAATTGGGGCAAGCTGTGCATTTTGGCGTTTGGCAATGAAGCCCGGGCGACCAATGGCAGTGGGGCAGCGTGAAAAACAGCTTGTTTTCTGCCTTCCTGGAAATCCAGTTGCGGCTTTTGTTTGCACGCGATTATTGATCAATCCGGTTTTGACGCGTCTTTTGGGCGGCATTGTCCAGCCGACTTTAAAGATTAGCGTTCCGGCTGGATTTACGCATCGTAAAAAACCGGGTCGTGCCGAATTTTTACGGGTTGTTCTTGTTGATGAAGGTGATGGGCAGGTTCTACAGCTTCATGGCCGTAAAGGAGCAGGGGTGATTTCATCGTTAACTGGCGCGGATGGTCTCGTTGAAATTCCGCTTGAAAATGCCGGTGTCGACAAGGGCTTGATGTTGAGTTTTCTGCCATTTCATGAACGTGGCCTTTAGGCCGGTCATCAGGTGAGGGATAAAATGAGCGTAAGAATAACCGAAGATGATTTTGATATCGCGCTTGAGCATGAAAAGCTAAAATCGCAAGATGCTGGGGCGATTGTAACCTTTACTGGAACAGTCCGCGACCTGCCAAACGGTGGCGGGCTGAACGCGATGACGCTTGAACATTATCCGGGCATGACCGAATCTGAAATTGAAATGATCATTAATCAGGCAAAATCACGCTGGCCCTTGGCCAAGGTAACGGTCATTCATCGTGTTGGCCGGATGTTGCCAACCGAAAACATTGTTTTTGTTGGCTGTTCTTCGGCGCATCGGGGGGCGGCGTTTGATGGTGCCAATTTCATTATGGATTTTTTAAAAACCAAAGCACCATTCTGGAAATTGGAAGACGGGCCTGACGGCGCAAAATGGGTTGATGCGCGTGATTCCGACAGCAAAGCGCTTGATCGCTGGAACCTGCCAGAATAGGGCTTGCATGACTGCCTCAGCCAATTTATCGCGGGATATAATCGTTTTTCCATTTTAAAACGACATTGAAAGATATCGAAATGCGCGGCATTTCCGCCATGTTTGGATGTACCAGATGATGCAAAAAGGCTGGCCATAAAAATAAATCACCATTATTTGGCAAAAGCCGATGTTCGGCATCAACCTGTCCATCATTGCGGATTGAGTTCATATTGGCCTGTGGGCGCGGGTCGAAAAAGCTAATGGCGCTCGGATTCAAATCTGACCGGAATGTATCGGCATCGGTTTGATCGGGCACGGAAACATAATAGGTGCCGGACAGCCATGAATGAGGGTGATTATGCAGATTGTGATAATCGCCGCGCATATTCACATTCGCCCAGCCTTGTAAAATCCATTCAAGGTCATAATCAATGCCGGCATGACGCGCATAATCCAGAACCGCGCGATCACAACATTGTCGAAGCCAGATAACGGCCGGATGGTCGGTCATGAATAGATTGTCGGACGTATAATCAACCGTCATATCGTCACGAGCGATGTTCTGTTCCAACAAATGATCAGCCAGAACCGGATTTGCCGTGTCATGACCGGGAAGACTAAGCGACATGAATTGTGTCGGCCATAGCTGTTTAAATTCTGGTTTCCCGGGTGTGTTTTCTAGTTGTGACATTATATGGCTACTCCGGATGATGATTGAATAAAAGGACGATGTTGAATAGACGCCCAGCTTTCCAAGACATTGAAAAAGCAATTGTGCCACCAGTCCACAGGCAGAGACAAGCTGTTATCGCCGAAAACAGATTGCCAAAAATAGTGCCTCGCGCGTTGGCAAACAACAATGGTAAGTAACCCCATACCCACCAAGTCACCAATACAGAATAAAATCACATAAAGGAAAGAAAGCGTACTGGAATGGGTTGCTGTGATTGCAAGAACCATCGATTGCAACGCCTGGGCTAAAACAGGGATCAAAGAATATCCCACATCACGAATTTGAAGCAGCGTTGAATACTTATTCAAAAATTTTGGGCTTTTGCGCTTCAAACTGATTTATTCATATCTTTTCGCAATGATTGCTAGTTGCCAAATTTATGATTCAGCTGTCACTATGTAGATTAAGAACCAGCGGATTTTTCCGTTCCCACCCTGTTTTGTTATGTATGAGTTTTTTTATGAATGATAACACCGGCTCCGCCTTTAAAGGGCGTGTTGAAGATATTCGCTTTGTGGCTGGCCGTGGCCAGTTTACTGCAGATATTGTTCCCGTAAATGCACTTCATGCCGTATTTTTAAGAAGCCCTGTTGCCGCTGGCATGATCACCGGCCTTGATTGCAATGCGGCCAAGGATGCGACCGGTGTTGTGGCGGTTTTAACCGCAGCTGATGCGGCCGCTGATGGTGTCGCAAATATGATTTGGACAGGCGGGCCTGTTCGTGAAGATGGCGGAGTAACTTTGGATAGTCCGCGTCCATTGCTAAGCGGGGCAGAAATCCGGCATCTTGGCGAACCGGTGGCAATGGTCATTGCGACTTCACGTCAGGCGGCGGCTGATGCGGCTGAATTGATTGATTTACAAATTGAGGCGGCTGATGATGTTGCGCTGTCGGTTGAGTGCATGCTTGATGGGCCGCTGGTATGGCCAGGTACCAATGATAATATCGCGTCATTGCACCGGCAGGGTGACCGCGATGAGGTTGATACAATCCTCGCAACATCAGCGCATGTCAGCCATTTCGAGTTTGATATTTCGAAAATTACCGCCTGCACAATAGAAATGCGAAACTCGATCGGCTTTATTGACGAAAATGGGAAATCCTGTGTAACGACAAGTGCGCAAAGCCCCTATCAGCTTCATGGCGAGCTTGCCCAGCTATTTGGTATCAGCACTGATGAAGTACGGGTCATTTCGCCCGATGTTGGCGGATCATTTGGCATGAAGGGGGCGCTTTATCGCGAAGATGCGCTTGTTGTTTGGGCTGCACGTCGATTGCAAAAGCCGGTTTTTTGGGCGGCTGATCGGGGTGAATCCTTCTTAAGTGACGAACATGCCCGCGCGGTAAGTGGCACTGCCTCACTTGGCCTTGATAAAGATGGCAATTTCACAGCGCTTTGGGTCGATGCCCGAATTGATGCAGGCGCTTATCTGTCTCGCCGTACCAAGGGGCTGCTGAATAATATGGGTGGCGTTGCTGGACAATATAAAACCGCCGCCATTGCAACCCAAATGACGTTTTTCTTCACCAATACAATGCAAACATCGCCTTATCGCGGTTTTGGGCGGCCTGAAGCAACCTATGTGATCGAACGGCTGATTGATCAGGCGGCGCGCGAAACCGGTCGTGATGCGCTGGCGCTTCGCCAGCAAAATCTGGTGTCGCCTGATGCGATGCCATACCAGACCGCACTGACATTTCTGTATGATTGTGGTGATTTTCCAAGGATCGTCGCGGCGGCAGCGAAAAATGCCGATTACGCAGGGTTTGCAGAACGCCGAAAGGAGTCTGAATCGCGTGGTTTGCTTCGTGGGGTCGGCATTGCCAATCCGATCGAGGTGGCAGGCGGGCCGCTAAAACAGATACGAAAAGACATTGCGCGGATTACCGTTCGTCCAGATGGTCAAATCGTGATCACGCCCGGATTAATGTCGGTTGGGCAGGGGCATGAAACCGCCCTGGCGCGAATGGCGTCAACCCGTCTTGGTGTCGATATGGACAATATCATCTATGAGCAGGGTGATACTGACTTGCTTCCATCTGGAAGGGGAAGCGGTGGATCTGCTGCAACCGTGATTGGGGGGGCGGCGGTTCATGTTGCGTTGAATGAATTTGTGGCGGCTGGCAAATCCATTGCCGCAGGGGTTTTGGGCTGCGAAATTGATCATGTTGTGTTCGATGCTGGCCTGTTCAGCAACCCAGCAGATTCAGTGCAAAAGCCAATGAGTTGGATCGATATTGCGGCGCATAGCAACGCCACTGGTGGCATGTCGGTTCTTGGCGAATTTCTGCCTCCTGATGTGACCTATCCGAATGGGTGCCATATTTGTGAGGTTGAAATTGACCCGGCAACCGGCAAGGTCAGTTTTGCCGATTATGTCGTTGTTGAGGACGTGGGAACTGTGCTGAATGCCGATCTTGTCGAAGGCCAGATGCATGGTGGTATTGCACAAGGCATTGGCCAAGCCCTTGGCGAGATTTTGAAATTTGATGAAACTGGTCAATTGATCAGCGGTTCATTCATGGATTATCAGATGCCAATCGCCGCTGATTTCCCGAATTTTAGGGTTTCGACTATTGCCGTGCCAACAAAGATTAATCCCCTTGGTGCCAAAGGTGTTGGTGAGGCGGGAACGGTTGGCGCACTTGCGGCTACGATGAATGCTGTTGTTGATGCAATGGCATCGGCTGGCGTTCGTTCATTTGAAATGCCAGCAACACCGCATAGGGTTTGGCAAGCATTGCAAGAAGCCCAGCAATAACCATATGTTAATTCTATTCTGCCCTGTCACGCGCTAATCTAGACCGGCTGAGCATGCCGTCGACTTCGCGTTGTAATTTGGCTTTTTCGATCGGATGCAGAAAGGCGCCAATCTCGGTTTCGATGCCATGGCTGGATAGGATCACACGCTGATGATAACGCGCTGCTGGTTCGGGGGCGACTGGCGGGCTTAATTGAACCCGAAGCCAACCAACCGGATATTTCGATACGGCTGCTTTACCATGTTGATCTTTATGTTCAACTATTAAGGTTTCTTGTGTTGTTTCAATGGTTTCACGAACCTTTGCGGCGCGGTAATTAAGCTTGAACGCACCCCAGACGACAAGAAGCTCCAGCCCTAGAAACCCAATAACTGGCCAAGCACCTGCCAGAAAAAACCCCAAACCAATGGCAAATAGCAATCCGGCCAGAACCCCAATCACAATCGCGAATCCCCTTGGCGAAAGCGACCGGTGCGGCCAGATGGTTAGCCGTTCAAGCGGCTGTGATTCGGTTTGGTTCTCATTCATCTGTTGAAAAGATGGTGATATTGGGTCGCGCCGTCAAGATGGGGCATGGCATTCGCGAGAGGATTGCTTTTTGCTAGATTGATGTTTAGGCCTTTATAGGCATTTTAACAAATAGATTTATATTAAATTTTTGAGAGACAAAATGGGCAATATTTATAAAATTTGTGATGCTGTTTTGTGGGATTCGGCGGAAAAATTAGGCTGTTTTACCGGCGCAGAAATTGATGAGAAAGATGGCTTTATCCATTTTTCTACCGCTGATCAATTGGCCGAAACCTTGCGACTGCATTTTGCCGGACGCGACGGGCTGTGCCTGATTACCGTTGATGCCAGCCTTCTGGATATTCAATGGGAACCAGCCAGAAGCGGCGATTTGTTTCCGCATCTTTATGCCGATTTGCCCGTATCGGCAGTTCGGTCGGTTGACCCTTTGCCCCTTGACAGTGACGGGCTGCATCAATTGCCAAGCCAGCTTTGAATTGATTCGATGCGGGCGGCCTTGGTTGCTTCGGCAAGCGGTTCAGCCTTGCCGTATCCCCAAATCGGTTGCGGCCATGCAGCGTCACCGATATGCCGTGCAACGATGTGAAAATGTAATTGCGGTACCAAATTGCCGATTGCGGCGTTGTTAATCTTGCCGGCATCGCAATGCACTTGCAGCGCTTGACCAAGACGCCGCGCCAATTTCCATAAGGACTCAGCGGTTTTCTCATCAAGATCATGAAGTTCGGTTGCGGTGGTTTCCGGCACGATCAGCAACCAGAAAAAACGCGCATCATCAACCAGCCTGACCTGTAGCGGTCCCATCTTTGCCGCCAAAATACTGTCTTTGGCAAGGGTGGGGTGCAAGGTAAAAGCCATGCGGTTAGCTTATCCAGCAACAATCTTGGCAATACCAGTGCCGCAAGTAACAGTATCAGCTTTGCCACCAAGATCGCCAGTGCGCAATTCTGGTGTCAAAAGGGCGGCGTCTATGGCATCGGTGATGCATTTGGCTGCCTCGGCAAAACCAAGATGTTCAAGCATCATGGCGCCAGCCCAGATTTGACCAATCGGATTGGCAATGCCCTTGCCAGCGATATCAGGTGCCGAGCCATGAACCGGCTCAAATAATGATGGGAATAATCGTTCGGGGTTAATATTGCCTGATGGGGCAACGCCAATGGTTCCGGTACAGGCAGGGCCAAGATCCGACAAGATATCGCCAAACAGATTAGATGCCACGACGACGTCAAACCAATCGGGATGAAGCACGAAATTGGCAGTCAAAATATCGATATGATATTTATCCCAGCTAACATCACCATAAGATTTTGCAACCTCTTCAACGCGCTCATCCCAATAGGGCATGGTAATCGAGATGCCATTTGATTTGGTTGCTGATGTCAGATGCTTGCGGGGACGGCTTTGTGCCAGATCAAACGCGAATTTCAAAACGCGATCAACACCAATGCGGGTCATAACGGTTTGCTGGGTTACAAATTCGCGATCCGTATTGGGGAACATACGCCCGCCAACCGATGAATATTCACCCTCGGTGTTTTCGCGGACAATCATCATATCAACATCACCAGGGCCGCGATTGGCCAAAGGTGATGGCACGCCAGGCAATAGCTTGACCGGCCGTAAACTGACATATTGATCAAATTCGCGCCGGAACAGGATTAGCGATCCCCATAAAGAAATGTGGTCGGGAATGCCGTCAGGCCATCCAACAGCGCCAAAATAGATCGCATCATGATTGCCAATTTGCGCCTTCCAATCATTTGGCATCATTTGCCCATGTTTGGCATAGTAATCATAGCTGGCGAAATCAAAATGATCGAAATTCAGATTAATGTCGAACCGTTCCATCGCGGCCTGCAACACGCGAAGCCCCTCGGGAATGACTTCCTTACCAATCCCATCACCGGGAATAACTGCAATATTTAATCTGTTCTTTGCCATGATTGTTTCCATTTGGGTGATTTATGCCAATGATTGGCTTGAAATGAGACCTCAGAAAGGTCGTGTACCTGTCAGTCTACAAGATATTTTTTTGAAAATCGATTGGCTTTGACGTCAAAAAGGCATTGGGAATTGACGATAGGTGGTGGCAATATCTTCCATAACCTCTGCGCCAAGTGTTACATCACCCGCACCCAATGCGACATCAAGCTGGTCAATATTGGTT
>ERZ802824.157-NODE-157-length-35073-cov-19.3509_pt1 | contig 35073 bp, 35 predicted proteins | sample MGYA00345650_ERZ802824 | MGnify/ENA primary metagenome ERZ802824 (study PRJEB30503, sample SAMEA104212361) | marine metagenome | biome: Westerlies Biome; feature: [SRF] surface water layer (ENVO:00010504) within the epipelagic zone...; material: water... | reverse complement strand
ACACCGAAGTTCAGGCCGCTTCCGGTCGCTTCAACCGTGCCAAGGCCAGCCTCGAGGCTGCCAAGGCCCTCACCAGCAAGGCTGATTCCCTGGTGAACGGCGCTGCCCAGGCCGTTTACAGCAAGTTCCCCTACACCACCCAGATGGAGGGGTCCAACTACTCCGCCACCCCAGAGGGCAAGGCCAAGTGCTCCCGTGACGTGGGCTATTACCTGCGCATGATCACCTACTGCCTCGTGGCAGGTGGCACCGGCCCCATGGACGACTACCTGATCGCTGGTCTCGACGAGATCAACCGCACCTTCGAGCTTTCCCCTTCCTGGTATGTGGAAGCTCTGAAGCACATCAAGGCCAACCACGGCCTCAGCGGCGACGCTGCTACCGAAGCCAACAGCTACATCGATTACGCCATCAACGCTCTGATCTGATCAGCTGACGTTGCCTTCCAAGCCCCCTTCGGGGGGCTTTTTTTATTGTTCTTTTTCGGTCCCGTCAGAGCGCTGTGATCACACCCAACGTTCGGCGCTTTCTCAACCTGCTCTGCGGCGAGTACAGCAACCAGCAGCAAGCCTTCGACAATCCACCCCTCTACGCCCATATTTTTTTGAGGTATCGGTCTCTTCCGCAGCTCAAGCCAGGGTCAATCCTGCTTGAGCAGACCTACGCGGTTGACCCCAAAAATCCCTACCGCCTGAGAATGATTCGCGCTGAAGAGCAACCATCCGGTGCGATCAAACTCTGGAATCACACCTTCCAGGACCCTGCACGCTTCGCGGGCGCAACATTCGATCCTGCACTGCGCCGTTCCATCCAGACCGCGGATCTAATCAGCCTGGACCAGTGCCACTACCAGGTGGTTGAACAGAGCGACGGCTACCACGGGGCCATGGAGCCGGGTTGCCAGTGCATCGTGCGACGCGATGGCAAAGACACCGTGCTGGTGAGCAGCTTTCACCTGCAAGGGGAGTCGCTGCAGACCCTCGATCGCGGCCATGACCCCATCACCAATGAGCGCTGCTGGGGCTCCGTCGCCGGGCCGTTTCGGTTCAAGAGAACCCAAAGCTGGGCAGCAGACCTTGCCTCTGCCTGGCTGTGATCGAACCCCTCAGCGAATCGCAGGTGATCGAGAACCTCCGGCAAACGGAGGACCCCTCAGCGCAGTACTACGCCGCCTGGTGGCTGGGAAAAATGCGCAGCCGTCATCCCGACGCCATCCCGCTGCTCCTCACAACCCTCAAGGCTCTGGACGACACGCCGGTCGATCCTGACCGGCGAGGTGTTGCCCTCAATGCCATCCGCTCCCTGGGACTGCTTCAAGACGAGCGCGCCGATTCCGACCTAAGGGATCTTCTGACATCTTCGGACTACAGCGTGCGCGAGGAAGCAGCGCGCAGTCTTGGCACGATGGGTAGCCATGCGGCAGCGGCGACGATCCGTTCCTTGTTGGCCAGTGGGGTCGACGGAGCCGGAAGCGAGCAGCCCTCGACTCCCTTATTGAGGGAGCCCTGCGAAGCACTATTGGAAGCCCTGGGCGAAATCGGTATCAGCGACACAGCGACCCTGGCAACGCTTGAACCATTCACACAGCATCCGCGCCCGCTGATCCGTGCGGCAGCCTGCCGGGCCTTGCTGCAACTCACGGGAGATGCGAGGTGGGGGGAGCAACTGATCCAGCTGCTGGAGCATCCCGAACCCCTGGTGCGGCGCGGGGCACTGCTTGACCTCGGTGCCACCGGTTGGACAGAGGCTCTGACGACGATGAGCGCTGCCGCCGTGGAACCCAGCCTCAAACTTGTGGCCTTGAGGGGACTCGCGGAAAAGAGCGGAGACCCGCAGGTTCTTGATGTAATGGACGCTCTGCTCTGATGACGTCGTCTGCCCTTGGTGACGCGATTCGGGACCTGGATCGGGCCAGCAGCACCTCCGAACTGGTGCAGGCCACCCGTACTCTCTGCGCCCTTAAGGATCCCGAGGCAGCCGAAACACTTGTGAAGGTACTGGGCTTCAATAATCCAGCCGTGGCTGCGGTGGCAACCCAAGGCCTGATTCAACTGGGTCGAGACATCGTTCCGACCTTGCTGGTGAGCATGGATGCCCGCAATTACGGCGCACGAGCCTGGGTCGTAAAAGCCCTTGCTGCACTTCGCGATCCGCGGGGACTTGATCTTCTCGAGCATGCCCTGATGGCTGATATCGCTCCGAGCGTGCGGCGATCAGCAACCCGTGGCCTGGCCGATTTAGAACTGGATCCTGTTATCAAAGACCAGCAACTGCATCGTTGCATGCAAGGGCTTCTGAAATCCGGGCAAGACGACGAATGGGTGGTGCGTTATGCCGCTGTCTTCGGGCTCGAGCAGCGTTTGCGCAGTCCACACGTTGGTTCATCAATCGCCGATCAGGCCGTCCTCATGCTGCGAACCCTGGCCTCCGAAGCAGAGGATGCCAGGGTGGTGCGCCTTCGGGCCGCACTGGCCCTGCAACGCCTGCACCTCGAATGACCCAAAAGCTCCTCTTCGTTTGTCTCGGCAACATCTGCCGATCACCCGCAGCAGAAGGAGTGTTTCTCCACCTCATCAAGACGCGTGGTCTCGAGGATCAATTCCTTGTCGATTCAGCGGGTACAGGCAGCTGGCATGTGGGAAATCCTGCCGACAGACGCATGCAGGCCGCGGCCAATCGCCGCGGCATTCAGCTGCCCAGCCGAGCACGACAGATCGATCTGAACGATCTTGAAACGTTCGATCTAGTGCTGACGATGGATCAGGACAACCTCAATGCCGTGAACGGTCTGGCCCGGGAAGCCGGCGCGAGGGCCACGGCACGCATTCAACCGATGCTCAGCTACGGCCGTCGCTACAGCGAAGCCGAGGTTCCAGACCCGTATTACGGAGGCGATGCAGGATTTGAGCATGTGCTCGATCTTCTCGAGGATGCCTGTGAGGCTTTGCTCGAGGAGCTCAGCCCTCCGGCGTAGGCCAGACCTCCTCAGCAACCCGGAAGCGAAACAAATCCTCGAGCGCATCAATCACGGCTTCGATCGACATCCCATCGGTGATCAATTCGGTGGCATCGTCAGCCTGAACCAGGGGAGCCACCTCACGGGTGCTGTCCAAACGGTCCCGCTCCACGATCTGCGCTTCCAGCTCAGAGAGCTCGGGCACGGCATGACCTCTCGCCTCAAGATCCTTGGCCCGTCGCCGAGCTCGTTCTTCAGGGGTCGCGGTCAGAAACACTTTCACATCAGCATCGGGGAAGACGGCGGTGCCGATGTCACGCCCCTCAGCCACAAGCCCACCACGAACCCCAAGCCGTTGCTGCTGCTGCGTGAGCAAAGCACGGACACAGGGATGCGCAGCCACCAGCGACACCGAGCCGGTGACCTCGGGATCGCGGATCGCCTCGGTGATGTCACGACCATTCACTCGAACGGTCTGCACACCATCCCGCAGAGGTGACAGATCCACCTCCAGCCCGTCGAGCAAAGCCTCCACCGCTGAGGCACTGCTGGGATCGGCGCCGTTCCTCTGCACCCACCAGGTGACGGCTCGATACATGGCTCCGGTGTCGAGATAGAGAAGTCCCATCCGTTCTGCAAACGCACGGGTCACCGTGCTTTTGCCAGCGCCGGCAGGGCCGTCGATGGCGACGATGGGCGAACGGGTCATGATGAAATCGTGATCAATCAGGCGGGTTGCGCCACAGCGGACCGCCGCAGCCAGCAGTCGAATCGAGCGACCGGGCGGAGCAGGTTGAAGCGTGACGGGATCCACGGTCTCTACATATTCCACCTCAAGACCCGCCCTCCTGAGTTGCTGATGCAGAGCGGCATGTCTCGAGGCCTCATCAACTGATCCTTGGGATAAATCACGAGCAGCTGAGCTCAGTGCAGAGCTGAATGCAGAAGCCACGGTTCGCTCCGCATCGCTCAGATAACGGTTGCGGGAACTGGCCGCCAACCCATCGGACTCCCTAACGGTGGGACACCCCCTCACCTTCACGGACAAGCCGAAGTCTTTGACGAGATGCCGCAGGATCGTGAGTTGCTGCCAATCCTTCTCGCCCAACCAAAGTTGACTGGGACGCACCAACCCCAGCAAGCGCATCACGACAGTGACCACACCATCAAAGTGGCCGGAGCGCCAGGGCCCACAGAGATGGGCTGTCAGGCTTGCAGGCGCCTGGAGCCGCCATCCCTCACCGCTGCCGTATGGGTATACCTGTCTCTCATCCGGACACCACAGAGCTGAGGCTCCCGCTTGATCAGTGAGCGCGCAGTCTTCCTCAAAGGTGCGTGGATAGCGATCGAAGTCTTCATCCACTCCGAACTGCAATGGGTTGATGTAGGTGCTGACCAGGACAGAACCAGTCGAAGATTCGGCCCTCACCGCCGCGCTGATTAAACGGGCATGCCCCTGGTGAAGCCCCCCCATGGTGGGAACAAAGGCAATAGGACCCTGGCAGGCCTCACGCCAGGAGCGAAACTCCGAAGCCGTCCTGAGGATCTGGAGACTCAGCGCAGCACCTCGAGCTTCACCTGGGCCACACCGCTTGACGTCAGCCCAAGCTGCTTAGCCGCACCATGGCCCAAATCGATCACGCGATGGCCGACAAATGGTCCGCGGTCGTTAATGCGCACCACAGCTTTCCGGCCGTTCCAGAGATTGGTCACTCGCACCTTGGTTCCGAATGGAAGTGAGCGGTGGGCCGCCGTCATGGTGCCAGGGCGGAAGACTTCTCCACTGGCTGTGCGATTTCCGTAGAACCCAGGCCCGTACCAGCTGGCTTCACCTGAGTGCGTGGAGACAACGACAGGTCCCACCGGCTTGGGCGGTGCGGGAGGAGCGACCGGCTCCGGAGCAACAGGCTCGGCAATGGAGGTTTCCAGCTCAATGCTGCCTGTGGACGGTTCAACAGCAGTGGCTTCCTCAACAGGAAGAACAAGGTCGAGTGGATCTATGAAATCGTATTCATCAAGATCCCTGGCAATCACTGGGTAAAGCGCGACTCCTGACGCTGAAACAACAGTGATGAGCGCTGTCAGTGATGTATGCCTTTGCATAGAGGGAAAACGCTGGAATGAGAGAAACAGGTTGCTGAAGAGAGAAACACTGAAACGTTCGAAACCAGTCATCAACAAAATCTCTCTGAAACCGTATAGATATCCATCCATTTGATTTCCTTCACGTTCATGGCATTTCAGAGGGGAGTGATTGCGATGGAGCAGCTCATCCCTTGCCGCTGCAGGCCTGAGCGAGACCAGCCGCAGACCAAAACGATCAACCAGGGCTATGAATTACACAAGAAAAACTGATCACGACCAGGTCATTAACCCAATCGGCACATCTAGTGGCAACTCCGGCCGCCCCCTCGAAGAGGGAGGATCACATCAGTTCCCTGTTAACTGATGGACTACCGATCCGCCGGTGTTGACGTGGAAGCCGGCAGGGCCTTTGTGGACCGGATCCGAACCAGCGTGGAGGCCACACACCGCCCTGAGGTCGTCGGCGGGCTCGGCGGCTTTGGCGGCCTGATTCGGTTACCTGAGGGCCTGCGCAAGCCACTTCTCGTGTCTGGAACGGACGGAGTTGGCACCAAGCTGGAGCTTGCTCAGGAACACAACAGCCACCACAACGTGGGACTTGATCTCGTTGCCATGTGTGTCAACGACGTGATCACCAGCGGAGCCGAACCGCTGTTCTTTCTCGACTACATGGCCACGGGGGCTTTGAGTCCTGACGCCATGGCTGAAGTCGTGGAGGGCATTGCCGACGGCTGCCGTCAAAGCGGATGTGCCTTGCTAGGGGGAGAAACGGCGGAGATGCCGGGCTTCTACCCACCGGGCCGTTACGACCTCGCAGGATTTTGTGTTGCCGTGGTGGAGGAGGACAACCTGATTGACGGCCGCCGCGTGAAAGCCGGTGATTCCATCCTGGGAATTGCCAGTAGCGGTGTTCACAGCAACGGCTTCAGCCTCGTTCGCAAAATCTTGGAACGCTGTGATGAAAGAGGCGACGCCCGTATTGGCCCAGAGCAGAACCGCGTGATCGATGCACTGCTGAAACCCACGCATCTTTACGGATCCCTTGTCAGGACTCTCCTGGCGGCGGGCACTCCCATTCACGCCATGGCTCACATCACAGGAGGCGGAATCCCTGAAAACCTGCCCCGCTGTTTACCGGATGGACTCAAAGCCAGCGTTGACCAAAACAGCTGGCCACGTCCAGATCTCTTCACTTGGTTGCAAACCCATGGGGAGCTTCAAGAGCGGGATCTCTGGCACACCTTCAACCTGGGGATCGGGTATTGCCTCGTCCTGCCGGAAACGGATGTGACTGGTGCCCGAACCCTTTGCGAAAACAGCGGATTTGAGAGCTGGGTTATCGGCCAAGTGATCCCAGCCAGTGGGCCACAGGACGCGCCAGTGGTCGGACTACCGGCCTGATGAACACAGCGGGACCCGTTGTCACATCCAGTGTGATGTGAAGCACCAAGCCCGGTTCTCTCGTTATTGTCAGGAGATACAGATCGAGCTTCAGCCGATCAACGCGACGTCAAATACGTCTAAGTAACCATGCCCTTTGAAAGGCCTCAGCGCACAACTCGGCGACGTTCTTCGGCAGGACCTACACCCCCGCGTCGACCCGTTCTAACTAGTCATGACAGACAGACAGTGCACCGGCAGGGAGGGCCAAGACCGACCTTTCTGGCCTTAAAAGACCACGGGAAAGTCTTTGTTGCTGACATGCCATTTCTCTCTGATGGTCAGTTAGCAAATATCAGCAAGGAAGCCTCCGAAGTATTGGTCAGCCTGGAGCGACGGATCGCTGAGCTCGAATCCCTTCAGGGAGACAGGGACACTCTGATCAAAGCCTGTACGAAGCGGGACGTTACCCATCGGTTTCTGAGGGCCATCGAGGACGAGCAACAGCAACGGCGAGACAATCCAGCTATTCGGAGCGCAGCAGCCGAGTCGCTCCCGCGCACGTTCCTAGAGATCGCCAGGCACCGCCTGCCTGGCGCCACATTTGACTCGCTGTTGCAGGAAGCCCTCTCTGCCTGCGAACAATCGGTTGAGTCCCAGGTTGCTCCCACCAAACCCGATCTCAAAGTGGTGTCCTTGCCTTCCTCGAACGCATCCTTGCCGGTGGTGGTGAGCCCGGACCCTGAACCAACCGATCAGGCACTTTGAAACGGATTCTCAGGCATCCTCACGGTCACTTCGGCGCTGCTCTGGTCCAAACGCGTTCTCTCATCGGCTGACAGCGACCACATCAGAGCCTGATGAGCATCGATCACCTGGTTGGGTCGTCTCAATCCAGGGATCGGACAAGCGCCATGGGATCGGCACCAGTTGAGAGCCACCTGCACCTGAGTCACCCCTCGGGCTTCGGCGATCGAAACCATGGTCTGGCGTAATGACTCCGAGGCCGGCAACAAGCGACGGAACACACCGCCTCGCAACGGTGTCAGCCCCTGGGGAGTCCAACCTGGCCCCCTGGCTAGTACTCCGAGAGCAAGAGGGCTATAGGCAAGCACATCAATTCCGAGATCCCTGCTGATTTCCAGGAGGCCTCCAGGTTGACGCGGCTCAGGGGCCAGCAGCGAGAACTGAACCTGGATGCTGGTAAGCGGGATTCCACGGTCCTTGAGATGACGATGCAAGAGAGTCAGCCGACGAGGACCGACATTGGACACGCCGATCTCACGGACAGCGCCCTGCTCAACGAGGTCTGCCAAACCATCGAGAAGAGGACGCTCTTGCCAAGGGGCATAACGGGCTGTGCTCCAGTGCAACTGGACCCGATCCATGCAGCCTTGGAGTCGCCGTTGACTGGCAAGAAATGCCTTCACCAGCCCGCGTCGTCCGAGTCGCCAGGGAAAAGGAGCCAGTTTGGTGGCCACGGTGAGCTTGGCGCGATCCTGCGGCTGCATCGCACTCAGGAAGGCCCCCAGCAGTTCTTCACTGCGACCGTTGAGAAGTCCGGTTCCATAGGAATCAGCGGTGTCAACCAGACACAGACCTGCTGCAACCGCTTGCTGGAACGTTGTCTCCAGACTTGAGTCATCAATGTCAGCGTTGTATCCCCAGAGCAATTGATTACCCCAGGCCCAGGTCCCGAAACCGATTCCCGTCACACAGCCTCGGATCACTGCACGCCATGATCGCCTCAGAACGGCCCTAGCGATGACGTCCCACCCCGCAGAGAAGAAGTCTCACGCCAATGGGGAGCAACGACCGTCTTCGGCAGCGGGCGGTGGAGATCAAGACCCCATACTCTGCAATCACTGCGGCCGTACAGCCAGCAACGGCATCCGTTGCCTGGGAATGTGTGTTGCTGACAGTGAATACTGAGCGGTGAGATCTGTTCCGATGCTGGGGATGGCAAGCAGACGACAACGGAGCCACTGGATCGCCTTGGGTGTGATGACCAGCCTTTTGCATGTTCAGCCAGGGCATGCAGAGCCTTTTGTTGGTCGTTTCGAAACAACGAGCAACGGCTGCCGATACACCCTGTCGGACGGTAAATCTGGGGGTTGCCGCGTTGTTCAGATTGCTGGACGGTCGGCCATGGTTCTCGGCGTTCAATTCATCGGCCGCGGGCCGGTGAGGGGGTCGAGCCGCAGCCTCACATTCGTCGCGAAAACCGAAAGCGGGCAGAGCTCCCCTCTCAGCTGCCATCTCGGGCGATGCCGCCTGACTGGCACAAACTGGAGTGGCACCGTCACCAGTGTTTCAGAGGCGGCTTTTGACGCCGACGGCATCGCCGAAGGAATTCCCAAGGCATGGCCTTCCAGGCAAGGGCACTGCAAGCTGGAAGCACAGCAGATTTACTGCAGAGTCGATGTGGTTACAGGAAAACAGCTCCATGCTCAGGCCAGGCTGTGAACCTCCGGTCGATGCGATGCAATCAAAGGCGGCACCCAGATTCGAACTGGGGATAAAGGATTTGCAATCCTCTGCCTTACCACTTGGCCATGCCGCCGTCCGGGGCCTTTCCTCCCCATCAAGGGATCGTATCAGCGAGGCATCCAAAGCATTGCTGGTGATCAGCAATGGGCATGGTGAGGATCTGATCGCCCTGCGCATTCTCGAGGCTCTTCACCGTCTGGAGCCACAGTGGCGGTTGAAAACACTGCCTCTGGTGGGCGAAGGTCGCTGTTTTAACCAAGCTGTTGATCAGGGATGGCTGCAACGCATCGGCCCCTCGGCTCGATTGCCGAGCGGGGGCTTCAGTAATCAGAGCCTGCGTGGTCTCCTCGCTGATCTTTTAGGAGGGCTTCCCTTGATCAGCATGAAGCAGTGGATTTGCCTGAGACAAGAGAGAACTTCTGTTGCCGGAATCCTGGCCGTTGGCGATTTACTCCCTTTGCTGATGGCCTGGACATGCCGCCGACCCTTCGGATTTGTCGGCACTCCGAAAAGCGATTACACCTGGAGCAGCGGCCCAGGCTCGAGCGTCAGCGACCGTTATCACGCATTGAAGGGAAGCGAGTGGGATCCATGGGAATGGAGCTTGATGCGAACGCGCCGATGCCGGCTCGTGGTGATGCGTGACCGACTGACAGCCCGGGGACTACGCCGTCATGGCGTCAGGGCCATGGCACCCGGCAATCCAATGATGGATGGGCTCATGGAGACCACTCCTCCCCTCGCACTCGAGCGATGCCGGCGGATTCTCCTGCTTTGCGGCAGCCGGATGCCAGAGGCCCTCCGTAACTTCCGACGCTTGTTGACCTGCCTCATCCGCCTTCCGAGCCCGGTGCCTCTCGCTGTCATGGCAGCACTCGGATCAACACCCTCTGAATCAGATTTGGTCGATACCCTGCAGCAATTGGGGTTCAGACGCTGCCCTCCCCCTAGCAGCAGCTTGCATGCAGACCAGTGCTGGGTCCGAGGCCCATTGCTGCTGCTCCTTGGGAGCGGTCGGTTTGAATGCTGGGCTGCCTGGGCTGAGGTGGGTGTCGCCACTGCCGGGACAGCAACAGAGCAACTCGTCGGCCTCGGAAAACCCGCTCTGTCTCTTCCTGGTCCTGGGCCGCAGTTCACCCGTGGCTTCGCCTCACGGCAGAGCCGCCTCCTCGGTGGTGCGGTGCAGGTTTGCGCAAACGAAATCGAATTAACTCAACAACTCACAGCCCTGCTCGAGAACCACGAGAGACGCCAGGAGCTCGGGCAGCGGGGGCGGCAGCGCATGGGCTCTTCTGGAGGAAGCGAAGCCATCGCCCGCGCCTTGATCCGCGTGCTTGCCCCCGGAGGTTGATACTGATTGCATCTCTGAGGCAGTTTTGCCCCTCCCTCCCTGCCATGGCCGCGATTCAGGATCACAACTATCTGAGACTGTGCGCGGAACTGGCCAGCTGCCTCAGCATCAGCCAATCTGCAGCCCGTCGAAGAGTGGAACACGAAGCGGCGCGATCTGGTGCGAAAGATCTCACGGCCCGTCTTCAGGTGGCTTCCAATCTGCTTGAGCAGGCCAAGAAGGAAGCAACCTCGGGAGAAGCACTCGATCAATTGCTGGAGGCTCAACCCATCGATCAGCACTTCATGCTCGAAGACTGAGCCAATCGCCAGGATCAGTGCTCGAAGGTATTCACGAAACGGAAGCGATCGAGATCCGACATCACAGGAATGCACTGGAAGCAGCTCTGGGCCAGTTCCCAGCGCCCTTCGCGGCGCAACATGACCTCCAACTGCCGCCGAGCGGAAAGCAGGTAACGGGCATCGTTGGCTGCATAAGCCAGTTGAACATCTGTTAGCTCATCAACCCGACCCCAATCGCTGCTTTGAGCCTGTTTATCGAGTTCGACTCCCACAAGCTCCATCACCAGATCCTTCAGCCCATGCCGCGGGGTGTAGGTGCGGGCCAGACGGCTGCCGACCTTCGTGCAGAAAAGAGGATTCACCCTGATTCCCAGCCCGGTGGCCAGGGCCGCGACATCGAACCGGGCGAAATGGAACACCTTCTCGATCGTTGTGGCTTCCATCAGCGCTTTGAGACGGGGGGCTTCCGTCTGCCCCAGGGCAATCCGGATACACGCCACCTGGTCCTTGTCATCACAGATCTGAACCAGGCACAACCGGTCGCGACCATGAATCAGCCCCATGGCTTCGGTATCCACGGCCAGAGCTGTCGACCGTGCGTAACGCTCCGACCACTCCTCATTCAGATCGCCGTCGAGGACAACGAAGGCATGGGGCTCGCTGGGGATCTCAGCCATGGCTGACCACTCGAATCACGCTGAACATTCACCACTCTGACCGCTGAAGAGACGAACTTTCTCCCACTGCTTGAAAATCAGAATGAGACTGAGTTAGATAAAAACGAGACAGCAGCGTCTCATGCTCTCCCATCGCAAACCCACACGCGCCTGCCTAGCCGACATCGAGCACTACTTCCAGCAGCCACCTCCGCAATTTCTGGATCTTGAACTCGCAGTGTGCTGGGTTCTGGCCTGTCTTCTGCAAAGCGACAACTATCCATCAGGCCTGCTTCAGCAACTTCAAAAAGACCACCCCCAGCTGCGTCTTTCCGAAACGGTTCTCCATCAAGCCGTTGACTTCCTAGAACGCCAGGGGATGCTCGATTGCTACACAAAACGCTGTCCCAGCAGGGGCCGTCCCCGTCGCATGCTCCATTTGCATCAGGACACCCGCGATCAGGCCGAGCGACTGATGAAGCCATGGACGCGCTGGCTCCACGAGCATGCGCCGATCACCACTTAGAACGGTCTCCATTGCCCTTGGCGGCTACCGATGCCCTCGCCTCAGATCTCCACCCTGCTCCTCACCCTCCTGCTGGGGATCGGCCTGATCTTTTTCCTCCGAGCCGCCAGCAAAGACCGAACCACGATTGTGGAGGTGCATTCACCCCGTCCACCACTGGAAGTTCTGGAGGGTCTTGATCAGTGGCTCAAGCAACGGGGATGGAATCGCCATGGGGGTGATGCCGACCGCTGCCTGCTCGAATACCGAGGCCGCGTCGAGAGCAGTTCTGCGCTCGCGCTTCTGTTATCCGTTCTCGGCACGGTTGGAGCTGGCAGCCTGGGCCTCGTGATCCGCCAAGTGAACGCTGGGCTGGGCTGGTGGCCCTTGTTGATCGCCAGCCTCGGCCCCTTAGCGGGATGGGTCTACACCCGGAGAGCCCGGCGCGAGGAGGGCCTTCAAATCCGTCTTGTCGAAACCGAAGCAACGGAAGGCAGCACCCTGCGGCTGCAAGCCCATCGCGATGAACTAATCGCCCTTGAGCTCGCCCTAGCAGGCCCACTGCAACTGGCCAGTGATGGTGCGTTGCTCTCGTCTCCAATCTGATCGTGAAGCCCTGGCCGTTGCTGCTGCCAGCAGGTCTGAGCTTCACAGGGCTTCTGCTTCTGCTCAGTCTGGCGACTGCAGCCGATGCACCGGGCCAGCCTGGCAGGGACCTTCTCACTGGGCCTCAGGTCACTCTTGAAGCGACATGGGTTGGGCTTCGCCGTGAACGCCAGGGTGTGGGGATCCTGCTTCTTGCAGGCCATGCCGACTCTCAGGGCATCGAGGGAGCCGGCACCTCGGGAGCCTCCGTTGACCGCCGCGGTGCCAAACCCATGGATCCAAGAATGCGCGACGAGCTGTTCTGGAATCGAAAGATCCGCGACGCGGTGGTTCGCCAAGGGCAGGAACGCGCTCTGAACATCAGTGGTTACGAACCGAATGCACTGACGATCCTTGATGAAAACGACCCACGCACCAACTGGTCAGTCGGTCGCCGCCACCACGATGCGGGTGGTTATGCCCTTGAAATCCACTTCGATGCCTACGGCCCTGACGGGTACGGTTCCGGGCTAATTCCCAGCCTAAGACGGGCACCCAGCCGCATTGATGAAAGCCTGGCCTTGAACTTCGGTCGCTACCCCCTGCAGTTTCGGGGAGGGCTTGGTGCACCAAGACGGGGGATCAGCATCCTGGAGATCGGCAAACTGGAAGGAAACCTCGAAGCCCGACTGCGAGATCCAGCCAGCCAGGACGCTGTCATTGAAGCGCTGGCCCACCGCATTATTGAGGCCCTCGAGCAGGGGCTCAATGCTCCACCCCCCACTCTCAGTTCACAGCTTGGTGGGGGCGGCAGCGATCCTCGAGGGAAGGATCACCGAACCAGTCCTGAGGACGGGTGAAGAGATCGGTGAGCAAAGCTTCTCTGGATCCCGGCTCAGGCTGGTAGGCGTACTCCCACCGGGCCAGTGGCGGAAGCGACATCAGGATGGATTCGGTGCGTCCGTTCGTCTGCAATCCAAAGATCGTGCCGCGATCCCAGACCAGATTGAATTCCACGTATCGACCCCGGCGATACAGCTGGAACTGGCGCTCACGGTCTCCGTAGGACAACCCATTCCGTCTCTCGATGATGGGCGCATAAGCAGGCAGAAACGCCCGTCCGTTGGCACCAGCCAGTGCAAAAAGCTGTTCCCAGCTCAAGGGCACCGCGCCGATCTCCGAAGCCTTGCGCGCTGCAGGACCCTCAGGATCCTGTCCCCGGTAAAGACGTCCGGAACCATCCTGGTAGTCGTAGAAAATCCCTCCGATTCCCCGTGTTTCCTGACGGTGCTTAAGGAAGAAGTACTCATCACACCAGGGCTTGAACACCTGATAGAGACGCTCATCCACGGAATCGCACGCCTCTTGATGAGTGCGGTGGAAGTGACGGGCATCCTCCAAGAAGGGATAGAAGGGGGTGAGATCGGCACCGCCTCCGAACCACCACACCGGACCGGCCTCGAAATAGCGGTAGTTGAGATGAACCGTTGGAACAAAGGGGTTCCGGGGATGCAAAACCATGGATGTTCCAGTGGCGAACCACGGATGCCCCTTGGCCTCAGGCCGCTGTTTGAGGATGGATGGAGGAAGCTCCTCACCCTGAACCTCGGAGAAATTCACCCCGCCCTGCTCAAAGATCCGGCCTTCACGCATCACCCTGGAACGACCGCCACCACCTTCTGGCCGCTCCCAGCTCTCCTCTTTGAAGCGGCCAGACCCATCGATCTGCTCCAGGCCAGCACAGATCTCATCCTGAAGAGCCATTACAAGCGCCCGCGCCCGCTCACGCGAGTCGGCTGGAGGGCGTTCCCCGGGCATCTCAGAGGTGCTTGACACCAGACTGTCCTCCGGTGGCTGCCCCTTCCAACGCTTGAACAGGGAACGAATCATGGTTGGCAGAGATGGAGAGCTCTTGACCATTTCAGCCCAGTGCCTCCTCCGACAAGAAGGTGTGAAGGACTGTTATGGGAAGCGCCCCTAGGATCCATCCCAACGAACGGGACGGATGACCTCAGCGGAACAGGCCACTCAGGCGCTCAGCGACCTCCGTGATGCAGGTAGCGACCGCTCTCTTCTTGACCTTGGCTGGCTGGATCAAGTTCGTGTGTCTCCTCCTCGGGCCGTCATCCGTCTGAATTTGCCGGGCTTCGCCCAAGGCCAACGCGACCGAATCGTCAACGACGCACGCGCTCGCCTGCTGGAACTCGAGGGGATTGATGATGTGCAGATCGAGGTGGGGCAGCCCCCATCCCAGGGCGGCATCGGTCAAGCAGGTCATGGCCAGGCGGCCGAACGGCAGGCCATCCCAGGCGTGAAGCATGTGATCGCTGTGAGCAGCGGAAAGGGTGGTGTCGGCAAGAGCACTGTGGCCGTTAATTTGGCCTGCGCCTTCGCCAGTCAGGGACTGCGGGTGGGTCTGCTCGATGCTGATATCTACGGACCCAATGCACCCACCATGTTGGGTGTGGCCGACCGCACTCCTGAAGTCAGCGGCAGCGGCGAGAACCAGTGCATGCAGCCAATCGAGACCTGTGGTGTAGCCATGGTGTCGATGGGGTTGCTAATCGAAGAGAACCAGCCGGTGATCTGGCGAGGTCCAATGCTCAACGGAATCATCCGCCAATTCCTTTATCAAGTGAATTGGGGAGAACGGGATGTGCTGGTGGTTGATCTTCCACCAGGAACCGGTGATGCCCAGCTGTCCCTCGCGCAGGCCGTTCCAATGGCAGGCGTCGTGATCGTGACAACCCCTCAGCAGGTGGCCCTGCAAGACGCTCGTCGGGGCCTGGCCATGTTCCGTCAGATGGGAATCCCGGTGCTCGGCGTTGTCGAGAACATGAGTGCGTTCATCCCTCCGGATCAACCCGAAAAGCGTTATGCCCTGTTCGGATCTGGCGGAGGCAAAACTCTGGCCGATGCCTTTGACGTTCCCCTGCTGGCAGAGATCCCTATGGAGATGCAGCTGCAGGCTGGAGGCGATCAGGGCCAGCCGATCACACTGGCCCAGCCCGACTCCATCAGTGCCCGGCTGTTCATCGAGCTGGCCCACCGACTGTCGTCGATGGTGAGTTCCAGCCACTGACCATGCTGACCGGACTCGACCGCGGAAAGACGCTCTTCTCAGAATCCGGGAGCAGGCGCCGCCGGACCCGTTATCGGGACTGGATTCTTTGGGGAGTTCCTCTGGCCATGATTGCTGTGGCCGGCTTACTGATCGCCAGCACTCAGCGCCAGGCGAATTACGCCAACTGGTATCAACACTGGATCACCGCAGGGGTGGGCGTGATAGTTGCACTGCTCTTGGCGAGGATTTCACTGCCAAAGTTGAGACCTCTACTCATACCGATCTACGGGGTCACGGTGATCAGCCTCGTTGCAGTCCGCATGATCGGGATTACCGCTTTGGGATCACAGCGCTGGATCAGCATTGGTGGCGTGCATGTACAGCCATCGGAGTTCGCCAAGCTCGCTGCCATCCTCCTGCTCGCTGCTGTTCTAGATCGCCACCCGGTCGAGCGCCCGGTGGACTTTCTCCGGCCACTGGCCGTGATCTCGCTTCCGTGGCTGCTGGTCTTCATCCAGCCAGATCTGGGCACCTCTCTGGTGTTCGGCGCTCTACTGCTGACAATGCTCTATTGGTCTGGAATGCCGTTCGAATGGCTTGTCCTGCTGCTTTCGCCACTGATGACAGCTCTGCTTGCAGGCCTGTTCCCATGGGGACTAGCAGTGTGGATCCCGCTGACCCTCGTGATCGCTTATCGGTCGCTGCCGTGGAAACGCGTGGCCCTCGCCCTCGTGACCCTGGTGCAGGGAGCTTCCGCACTGATCACTCCCTGGCTCTGGCAGAACGGTTTACAGGAGTATCAGCGAGATCGTTTGGTGCTCTTTCTCGATCCCACCAAGGACCCATTAGGTGGCGGTTACCACTTGCTCCAGAGCACGGTGGGCATCGGGTCAGGAGGACTGTTCGGAACCGGACTGCTCCAGGGGCAGCTGACCAAATTGCGGTTTATCCCGGAGCAGCACACCGACTTCATTTTCAGCGCTCTGGGGGAGGAAACAGGCTTTCTTGGCACGATGCTCGTGGTGGTCGGCTTCGTGATGCTGATGTGGCGTCTCCTGCAGGTCGCTAGACAGTCACGCTCAGATTTCGAGTCTCTGGTTGTGATCGGAGTCGCAACCATGCTCATGTTCCAGGTGGTGGTGAACATCTTCATGACCATTGGCCTTGGCCCTGTCACCGGAATCCCCTTGCCGTTCTTGAGTTATGGACGCAGCGCGATGATCGTTAATTTCATAGCGCTGGGTCTCTGCCTTTCAGTGGCACGTCGCTCTCGGCGCGTCTTAGTGCGTTGACTGACACCATTACGCCGCTGCAATCGATCCACCACCTGATGGCCGAAGGGGTCCCTGCAGGACAAGCGGATGACTCCCATGCTCGGCGCCTCTGGTGGGGAGCACTCGAAGTCCTCCAACAGCGATTGCTCATCGATCAGTCCAGCCGGGGAGGATTGTGGATTGCCTCTCCTCTGCCGGCCCTCTACGCACCCGAACTTCTGCAGCAATATCGGGGTTGGGTGTGGGCTCCTGAAGCTCTCACACTTCTCAAAGGCCTTCAGACCAGCACGCTGCTCCCCTCTGACCTGATCAACGCACCGACGGATGTGCGGGACGCCCCCACCCTCAGCTGCCAGTTTCAGACGATGCCACTGCGCGCCGAAGACGGCCAAGACCCTTTGCTGCTTGTGATTACCCCCAAGCTCCAGGCAGCGATTGCCCTGCAGGGACAGGAAGGTCAGCGACGACTGCTGATGCGCAGCGAACCAAACCTTCTTGGTCAGATCCTGAGCCTGGTCGAAAAGAGACTCAAGCAGGACGATCCCACACAGGCCGAGGTTCTCCATCAGGCGCTGAAGGAGTTGGGACCTCTTCAGAGCAGCGGGGATCTTGCGCTTCACTTCTGGCCAGAGCTGTCCCAACGTCTGGCTTCGATGGCTCCCACGGTGACGCTTCAGACCACGCAGGAAGCCCCGGGGATCCCCGCGAAGGAGCCTTCTCAAGGAGACCAGGATGCAGAGCTCTCACTCCTAGAAGCGATTGCCCACGAAGTGAGAACACCTCTTGCAACGATTCGCACCCTGATTCGCTCGCTCTTGCGCCGCCGTGACCTGCCGGACAGGGTGACCGAACGGCTTCAGCAGATTGACACTGAATGCAGCGAACAGATTGATCGCTTCGGGCTGATCTTCCAGGCGGCGGAACTCCAGCGGCAACCTGATAGTCCTTCACAGCTGGCGAGGACTGATCTCGGGGCGATGTTACGACTGCTATCACCCAGCTGGAGGCAACAGCTGCAACGCAGAGAGGTGGGCTTCGACATGGCCGTCGACGATGGATTACCCCTGGTACTCAGTGATCCCAGCAGACTGGAGCCAATGCTTGGGGGACTGGTGGATCGATGCAGCCGCAGCCTCCCACCCGGAAGTCAGTTGCAGCTGACGCTTCAACCCGCAGGAGCTCGTCTCAAGCTCCAACTGATCTCGCGGACCCCTGAACAAATGGCCTCGCGGGCATCTGAGCCCATGCCCCAAGAACAGTTGGGACCGGTTCTCAGCTGGAACACGGACACCGGCAGCCTTCAGCTCAGCCAAACAGCCACCCGACGATTGCTGGAAAGCCTGGGAGGGCGACTGACCCAGCACCGGGACCGTGGACTCACGGTGTTCTTTCCGATTGCAGGGCAATGTTGACTGGTGTGAAGATTCCAGGCCAGAAGGGCGATCAGAGCAGAATCACGGTGCTACTTTCCAGCCGTAAAGGCATGCCGATTTCGCGAGGACAGCCATGACAGCAACGGCGTTGAACGGACAGCTTCCCCAGTTCATCGGCAGTACAGGAGGTCTTCTCAACTCCGCCGAAACAGAAGAGAAGTACGCCATCACCTGGACGAGCAACAGCTCTCAGGCCTTCGAACTTCCCACCGGTGGCGCAGCCATGATGAACGCCGGTGAAAACATCATGTATTTCGCCCGCAAGGAGCAGTGCCTAGCTCTGGGCACCCAACTGCGAACCAAGTTCAAGCCACGGATCGAGGATTACAAGATCTACCGAATTTTCCCTGGTGGTGACACTGAGTACCTCCATCCAAGTGATGGTGTGTTCCCTGAAAAGGTCAACGAAGGTCGGGCCATGGTGGGACACAATCCACGCCGTATCGGTCAAAATATCAACCCAGCGAATATCAAGTTCAGCGGACGCAATACGTTCGACGCTTGATCATCTGAAAAGCTTGAGCCGTCACGGCCGGTCAGTCCGACCGGCATGATGGCTCGCGGTCGGTTTCGATATCTCTGTTCATGCTCACACCCGACCGCACGGCTTTTCAAGAAGCCATTGAATCTGGTGCAACATTTGTACCCGTAGCCAGCAGCTGGCCTGCAGATCTGGAAACACCCCTCACCACCTGGTTGAAAGTGGGCGAGGGGCATCCCCCAGGAGTTCTGCTCGAATCCGTTGAGGGCGGCGAAACCCTGGGTCGTTGGAGTGTGGTGGCTTGTAATCCCTTGTGGACACTCTCTGCCCGGCACAACCAGCTGCAACGGACCTGGAGAGACGGGCGGCATGAGACGTTGTCAGGCAACCCTTTCAACAGCCTGAGGGACTGCCTGGCGCCCTATCAACCGGCAACCCTGGCGGGACTGCCTCCGCTCGGCCAGCTTTACGGAATGTGGGGTTATGAACTGATCCGCTGGATCGAGCCCTCGGTGCCGGTGCATGACAACGAAGGGAATGAACCTCCGGAGGGACTGTGGATGCTGATGGACAGCATCCTCATTTTTGATCAGGTGAAACGCCTGATCACTGCTGTGGCCTATGCAGACCTCTCAGGAGAGCACAACTCCTTCTCCGACCCAGAGGCGGCCTGGACGGATGCGCTCCAACGCATTCAGTCCCTCAAGCAGACAATGGCCGAGCCACTGCCCCCTGTGCGCCCGCTCAACTGGACTCCCAGCCGAGGAGATACACCTTCGACAACCAGCAATCGGACCCAGGATGACTTCCAGAAGGCGGTTTTAGAGGCCCGGGAACACATCGCAGCTGGAGATGCCTTTCAGCTGGTGATCAGCCAAAGACTCAGCACGGAGGTCCGCCACGCTCCCCTGGATCTTTACCGGAGCTTGCGCATGGTGAATCCTTCGCCGTATATGGCGTTCTTTGACTTCGGTGACTGGCAGCTGATCGGATCCAGTCCTGAAGTGATGGTCAAGGCGGAACCCGATCAAGGAGGAATCCGCGCTGTACTTCGACCGATTGCAGGGACAAGACCCCGGGGAAGCAATGAACTGGAAGATCGGAGTCTGGAAGCGGAGCTGCTCGCTGATCCCAAAGAACGTGCCGAACACGTAATGCTTGTCGACCTCGGTCGCAACGACCTCGGCCGCGTCTGCGTTCCGGGATCGGTGTCAGTCCGCGAACTCATGGTGATCGAGCGTTACTCCCACGTGATGCACATCGTCAGTGAGGTGGAGGGGCGACTGGCTCCTGGGAACGACATCTGGGATCTGCTCATGGCGGCTTTTCCTGCGGGAACGGTGAGCGGAGCACCCAAGATCAGGGCGATGCAGCTCATTCACGAGCTCGAGCCCGACTCTCGAGGTCCTTACTCCGGTGTGTACGGATCAGTGGATCTAGCGGGTGCATTGAATACCGCCATCACGATCCGGACGATGGTGGTTCAGCCAAATCGAGACGGAGGCTGGACCTTGCACGTTCAGGCCGGCGCGGGCATCGTCGCGGACTCCCGACCTGAGGCGGAATACCAGGAAACGCTCAACAAAGCCCGGGGCATGCTGACTGCACTGGCCTGCCTCGAGGACGTCGAGACATGACCAGGGATCGCCTGCTCAAAGGCTTTGAGGTCGAACTGTTCACGGGTCGTCACGATGGTCGCAACGTCGGGATCGCCGCCACAGCAAGAGAGGAGCTGAAAGGCTTCGTCACGGAGCCGGATCATCGCAACCTCGAATACGTCACAGCGCCGGAATCAGACTATGGACCTCTCACGGAGGCTCTGCTCTCACCCCGTAGGACCCTGCGGACATGGCTTGAGTCCAGGGGACTGACCTTGCTGCCCGGCAGCACTCTGAGCCTGGGTGACGCAACTCAGTTTGAACGGTCCGATCCCTCGAATCCCTACCACGATCTGATTGAAGCCACCTATGGCACAGATGTGGTTACAGCCAGCATTCACATCAACCTCGGTATCGAGAATCCGGATCAGCTCTTTCAGGCCTTACGCCTGGTTCGTTGCGAGGCGGCACTCATGCTTTCCCTGAGCGCCAGTTCCCCATTTCTCAATGGTGAGGTCACCGGAGTTCATTCCCAACGCTGGCTGCAATTTCCTCTCACGCCGGCTCGCGTCCCCTTGTTCGTGGATCATCTGCACTTCATCCACTGGACGGAGGAACAGATTGCCGCAGGGACAATGCACAACGTGCGCCATCTCTGGACATCCGTGCGCCCCAACGGTCCAGAGCGTCCTCATCAACTCAATCGTCTGGAGCTGCGCATCTGCGATCTGATCACTGATCCAGACTGTCTTCTTGCGGTCACCACGTTGCTCGAACTCAGGATTCAACAGATTCTTCGTGATCCCACCACTCACGACCCCATGACCAGAAGCTCATTAAGCCTCAACGAACTCGAGCAACTCAGCCTGAGCAACGACCGGACCGCAGCCCAGAAGAGCCTCGAAGCCACCCTCCACCATTGGGAGGACGGCCGGCCACTGCAGTGCAGAGACTGGTTGCTGACGTTGATCGAATCCGTGGAGCCACTGGCAGCGGAACTCCACCTAAGCGAACGACTTCAGCCCCTGGCCGCCATCCTTGATGAGGGGAATCAGGCCATGCGCTGGCTGGCTGGCATCAGGGCCGGAGGCACAATCCAAAGCGTGCTCATCGAGAGCATCGAGGCCATGGAAGCAGAGGAAACACGTCCCGTTTCAGCCCCAGTCCAACACCCTTTGGGATGATTATGTCGATTTCCAATCCCGGCGGGTCTTCAATGTCCTCCTCCTCCGCACGAAGTCCTGAGAGCGAACAGCCCAGGGTTGCGGTGGCTGAGGCTCCTGTGGGCGGCCAGCTCTTACAGCAACGACTCGCCCTGGTCGAAGACCTCTGGCAGACCGTTCTTCGCAGTGAGTGTCCAGCGGAACAGGCGGAGCGCCTTCTGCGGATGAAACAACTCAGCGACCCAGTCCTTCCGGACGGCAACGCGGTGAGCAGTGACGCTTTGGTGTCGTTGATCAGGGACATGGACTTGTCGGAAGCCATCGCGGCCGCTCGGGCTTTTTCCCTGTACTTCCAACTGGTGAACATTCTCGAGCAGCGCATCGAGGAAGACGGATATTTGGAAAGCATCGTCCGCTCACAGGACACAGCGGAACAGATCAATCCCTTCGCGCCTCCCCTCGCAACACAGACAGAGCCCGCCACCTTCCGGGAACTGTTTGAACGCCTACGCAGACTCAATGTCCCCCCCGCACAGCTGGAAAACCTGCTGCAGGAGCTCGATATCCGCCTGGTCTTCACCGCCCATCCCACCGAAATCGTCCGTCACACGATCCGCCACAAGCAAAGGCGGGTTGCAAGCCTGCTGCAGCAACTGGAAACCAAGAGCGATTCAAGCGCCGTTGAAGCTGGAACCATCCGTCTTCAGTTGGAGGAGGAGATCAGGCTCTGGTGGCGAACCGATGAGCTGCACCAGTTCAAACCCTCGGTTCTGGACGAGGTTGATTACGCCCTTCACTACTTCCAGCAGGTGCTGTTCGGGGCCATGCCCCAGCTGCGCCGACGCCTCTCCTCGGCACTGGCCTGCAGCTACCCGGATGTCCAACTGCCGCCGTCATCCTTCTGCACCTTCGGCTCCTGGGTTGGATCCGATCGTGATGGAAACCCTTCGGTAACGACTGACATCACCTGGCGAACGGCCTGCTATCAGCGCCAGCTGATGCTGGATCGTTATGTGAGCGCAGTCCACGGGCTTCGAGATCAGCTGAGCATCTCCATGCAGTGGAGCCAGGTCAGTGCACCACTCCTTGAATCCCTGGAGATGGATCGGTTGCGGTTTCCTGAGGTGTACGAAGAGCGTGCGACCCGTTATCGACTGGAGCCCTATCGCCTAAAGCTGAGTTTTGTGCTTGAGAGGCTGCGTCTTACGCAGATCCGCAATCAGCAGCTGGCGGATGCCGGCTGGAGAGCTCCTGCAGATGCACAGGTGGCCGCTACTCCAGAAGCACCTCAAAGCGAATCTCTTCACTACGGCTCCGTGGCGGAGTTCCGCAGTGACCTTGAACTGATCCGAACAAGCTTGGTCAGTACTGACCTCACCTGCGAGCCCCTCGACACGTTGCTCACCCAGGTGCACATTTTTGGTTTTTGTCTTGCCGGCCTAGACATCCGCCAGGAAAGCACCCGGCACAGCGATGCTTTGGACGAAGTGAGTCGCTACCTGAACCCCGACCAGGCCTACGGGGATCTGAATGAACAGGAACGCGTGAACTGGCTGCTTCAAGAGCTGCAGACCCGCCGCCCTCTGATCCCACCCTCCGTCCAATGGTCATCCACGACGGAAGAAACCGTTGATGTCTTCCGCACGCTGCATCGCCTCCAGGATGAGTTCGGAAGTCGAATTTGCCGAACCTATGTGATCTCCATGAGTCACAGCGTTTCGGATCTACTGGAAGTGCTTCTCCTGGCGAAGGAAGCGGGGCTTGTGGAACCTTCTGCAGGCCATGCCGACCTGCTGGTGGTTCCTCTCTTCGAAACCGTGGAGGATCTACAGAGGGCTCCCGAGGTGATGGAACAGCTGTTCCAGACCCCCTTGTATCGCAACCTGCTTCCCAGGGTTGGAAGCCAGGGACAACCTCTGCAAGAGCTGATGCTCGGCTACTCCGATAGCAATAAGGATTCGGGTTTCCTCTCCAGCAATTGGGAGATTCACAAAGCACAGATTGCCCTCCAGGATCTGGCGGCAAGAAACGGTCTGGCCCTGCGGCTGTTCCACGGACGTGGTGGTTCAGTGGGTCGGGGAGGAGGACCTGCTTATCAGGCGATTCTCGCCCAGCCCAGTGGCACGCTCCAAGGACGCATCAAGATCACCGAGCAGGGGGAGGTCCTCGCCTCCAAATACAGCCTTCCTGAGCTGGCTCTTTACAACCTCGAAACCGTGACCACCGCGGTCGTTCAAAACAGTTTGGTCACGAACCAACTGGATGCCACCCCCAGCTGGAACGATCTGATGGCTCGTCTGGCCCGCTGCTCCCGTCGCCACTACCGCGCTCTCGTGCACGACAACCCAGATCTTGTTGCCTTCTTCGAGCAGGTCACGCCGATCGAGGAGATCAGCAAGCTTCAGATCTCCAGCCGGCCCGCCCGGCGCAAAACCGGGACGCGCGATCTCTCCAGCCTGCGGGCGATTCCCTGGGTCTTTGGCTGGACCCAGAGTCGCTTTCTCCTCCCCAGCTGGTTTGGTGTCGGCACAGCCCTCCACGAAGAGCTTGAGAACGACCCCGATCAGATGTCGTTGCTGCGGACATTGCATCAACGCTGGCCTTTCTTCCGAATGCTGATTTCCAAGGTGGAGATGACCCTCTCCAAGGTTGATTTGGATCTGGCCCGTCACTACGTGACCAGCTTGGGAAGTGCCGATCACCGCGAAGCATTCGACGGGATCTACAAGACCATCGCCGAGGAATACAGCCTCACCCACCGCCTCGTGCTGGAGATCACAGGGCAAGAGCGATTGCTGGATGCCGATCCAGCCCTGCAGCTCTCCGTGGATTTGCGCAACCGCACCATCGTTCCGTTGGGGTTCCTTCAGGTCGCCCTACTGCGCCGGTTGAGGGACCAAAATCGCCAACCACCGATGAGTGAATCTCCCAGCGACGGTGACGGTCGGACGTATAGCCGCAGCGAACTGCTTCGTGGTGCCCTGCTCACGATCAACGGAATCGCCGCAGGCATGCGCAACACCGGGTGAATGGCCTTGCTTCCCTTCCGCAGACAGCCCGCAGCACCATCCCTTAAGGAGGGTTATTCCTTAAAAATTGACCACATTCCGGATGGAGCCAGTATCAACGCGCTGCTACAGGCGAGCGGTGACCAGATCCATCCTGAGGAGCGCTGGTCACTTGCCCTGAGCCGCAGTCTCTGGGTCATGACCATCCTGGACAACGATCACGCGCTTGCTGGGTTTGTACGCGCGACGACCGATCAGGCTCTGAATGCCAACCTTTGGAACCTCGCAGCACGGCCAGGACCGGATCAAGTCCATCTTGTTGACGTGCTTGTTCACCGTTCCCTCGCGGTCCTGCGCAGAGATCTTCCGGGCTGCAGCATCTCGATTTCGGCCCCTCCACAGGCCCTAGCCGCTCTGAAAACCCATGGATACATCCTCGATCCAGGGGGAATTCGAACCATGGGGCTACGGCTCCGAGCGCCGCTGGAGCCTGACGAATCACGAGCATGGAGGGACTCGAACCCCCGACCCTCAGAACCGGAATCTGATGCTCTATCCAACTGAGCTACATGCCCCCGCGGCAGTTGGGAGAACAACCACGATTTGGTTACCTTAGCGACACGTCGCACCTAGACCGATTCGGCTTCTCCGGCTTGAACTGCAGGAGTTCCGCAACCACTGCCACCTGCAGCTGGAGATCCATGCACCGCGTCTGCTGGTGATCGGAAGCAACGGCATCGGCAAATCCAACCTGCTGGAGTCAGTGGAACTCCTGGGGAGTTTGCGCTCCCACCGCAGCAGTCAAGATGCGGATCTGATCCACTGGGATGCACCGAGGGCTCTGCTGAAGGCCTCCTGCATGGACGAAACCGAAGTAGAGCTGGAACTCCGCCGCCGCGGTGGACGCCAGGCACGGCGAAACGGGAAAGTGCTTCAACGGCAGTTAGACCTGATTGGTCCCCTGCGATGTGTGGGGTTCAGCGCCCTGGATCTTCATCTTGTGCGAGGAGAACCAGCTCTCAGACGCAGCTGGCTTGATCGGGTCGTGTTGCAGTTGGAGCCGATCTACGCCGAGCTGATCGGACGGTACAACCGGCTCCTTCGTCAGCGCAGCCAGTTCTGGAGACGAGGCGGCGGCAACACCACCTTCGAACATCAGGCCCTTCTCGACAGCTTCGATAACCAGATGGCCCTGGTCTGCACGCGAATTCACCGACGACGACGACGGGCCCTGTTACGGCTCGAACCCCTGGCAGCGGCCTGGCAGTCACGCTTGAGCCAGGGCCATGAGCAACTGGAGCTCCGTTACAGCCCAGGGAGCGTTTTGGAAGGGGAAGAGGCCGAAGAGCCGTGGCGATTGGCGATCGAACAGCAGCTGCACCGCCAACGCGGTGAGGAGGAACGACTCGGCAGCTGCCGAGTCGGACCCCATCGCGACGAGATCGACATGCTGCTGAATGGCACCGTCGCCCGTCGCTTCGGGTCATCTGGCCAACAGCGCACCCTTGTTCTTGCTCTGAAACTGGCGGAACTGGAACTGGTGGGAGAGCTCTGCGGCCATCCGCCGCTTCTGCTGCTGGACGATGTCCTGGCGGAATTGGATCCGCAGCGCCAACTCGCCTTGCTAGAGGCAGTTGGTGACACCCATCAATGCCTCGTGAGTGCCACCCATCTCGATGCCTTTGAGGGCGAATGGCGGCAACGCTCACAGATTCTCAATGCTGATCAATTGAGAAACGAGTCGAAAAACAGCTAGAGTGAAAAACTGTTTTCTTTTGCATCCTGATGGAGCAGACCCTGTCATGCCTGCATCCCAACCCGGGATGGGACGACGTTCAGACCCCTACACCCACCAATACCCAGATTCCCAGTGCCACCGACATGGTGGGCAAGCACTGCATCCTCGAGCTCTACGATTGCGACAAGACAAAGCTCGATGACGAAGCTTTTCTGAGAACCACCATCACGACCGCTGCGAAACGTGCTGGTGCCACTCTTCTCAACCTCATCACCCATCGATTCGAACCACAGGGCGTCACAGGACTGGCTCTTTTGGCGGAATCTCACATCTCCATCCACACATGGCCTGAAACCGGGTATGCGGCTGTGGATGTCTTCACGTGCGGCGATCACACCATGCCCGAAAAGGCTTGCCAGCACCTCTGCCACGAGCTGAAGGCCATGAACCATGCTCTGCGCAGCTTCTTACGTGAAACCCCAGCAGCTGTAGCGGAGGCAGAGCGCACGCCGGGTTGGTCAACCCATTAAGGCCTTCCCATGCTGCGAAGGCTGGTGTCCGGAAGCTTTGCTCATGGCCGATATGCGATTGAGCTTTCCACTCACCAGCCCTTCAAGATCAACGCTGATCGACGTAAATCCCAGGGCTAAGAACTCCTGAACCAATTGGCCGCGCATCGGCTCATTGAGGAGATCGCCGACTCTGGTGGAAGGCACTTCAATCCGAGCCGCAAGTCCCTGACAGCGAACACGCACGCGCGGAAATCCCCGGGCGATCAAGGAGGCTTCCGCCGCTCCTACCAGTCTGAGTCTTTGGTGCGTGATCTCCTCTCCGTAGGGGAATCGCGACGCGAGACAGGGTTGTGCCGGTTTGTCCCACCAGGGAAAACCGAGGGCTTTGGAGAGTCGCCTGATGGTGGCTTTGTCAATCTGCAGCTCGGCCAGCGGCGATCGCACACCGGCCTGACGGGCCGCCTCAATACCTGGGCGATGGTCACCAAGATCATCGAGATTCACCCCGTCAAAAACCTGCGCTCCGTCAGCGGCCTTAGCGATGTCCTTGAGGTGAAGATGCAGTTCCTGCTTGCAGGCGAAGCAGCGATCTGTTGGGTTCGAGCTGTAGTTCGGATCATCCAATTCGCTGGTTTCCACCTCCAGATGACGGATCTCGAGCCAGCGGGCCTGGAGTCGCGCCTCCTCCAATAAGTGAGGCGCAAGCGATGGAGACACTCCTGTGACTGCAAAAGCATGGTCACCCAGCTGTTCACAAGCAATGGCTGCTACGAGGGTGCTGTCCACTCCCCCGGAGTAAGCCACACAAACTGTCTCGGCTGATCGAAGCAGGCAGCGCAGAGCCTCGAGGCGATTCTCATCGTCCTCAGACAGTGACTCCAGTGGACGGAAGCTCGTTTCGGCCACTGAAGAACGAACGAATCTCAGTATGCTCCGATCGTACGAAGCGCCATCCCCTGAACGTCGATGGACGCAACACGCTCATCCGATGCCTCTGGAGCTGGACGCCGGCGCAGCAGCCGGGGCATTGGCATCGTCACAGCCGCGGGGAGCAGGGAGCGCAGCCTTGGTCAGTTGCACGTCTATGACGGCGACGGCAAGGGCAAGAGTCAGGCAGCGCTGGGGGTTGTGCTGCGCACGATCGGTCTTGGCATCTGCGAGCAGCGCCGCACAAGGGTGTTGCTGCTGCGCTTCTTGAAGGGACCTGGACGGGCTTACGACGAAGATGCGGCCATCGAAGCGCTGCAACAGGGTTTTCCCCATCTGATCGACCAGGTACGCACGGGTCGCGCCGACTACTTCAATGCCGAAGAAGCCACCCGCTTCGACCAGCAGGAAGCGCAACGGGGCTGGGACATTGCCCGTGGAGCCATTGCCAGCGCCCTGTATTCCGTGGTGGTGCTCGACGAACTCAATCCCGTTCTGGATCTCGGTCTTCTCGAGATCGACGATGTCGTGCAGTCCCTGTCGTCCCGTCCGGAGGGGATGGAGATCATCGTGACCGGCCGTGGTGCACCCGGACCTCTGATCCAGATCGCTGACCTGCATTCGGAGATGCGCGCCCACCGTCGGCCCTCAGGCGACAACCAGCCTGAAGTGCCCTTCACCACTCAGGGAGCGATTGAGATCTACACCGGTGAAGGCAAGGGCAAATCCACCAGCGCACTGGGGAAAGCACTGCAGGCCATCGGTCGCGGCATCAGCCAGGACAAAAGTCACCGGGTGCTCATTCTTCAATGGCTGAAGGGGGGCAGCGGGTATACCGAAGATGCCGCCATCGCCGCGTTACGCGAGAGCTATCCCCATCTGGTGGACCACCTGCGTTCAGGCCGCGATGCCATCGTTTGGCGTGGTCAGCAGCAACCGATCGATTACGTGGAAGCGGAGAGGGCCTGGGAAATCGCCCGTGCAGCAATCGCGAGCGGGCTGTACAAAACCGTCATTCTCGACGAACTCAATCCCACTGTGGATCTTGAGCTCCTACCCGTCGAGCCGATCGTGCAAGCCCTGCTTCGCAAGCCTGCGGAAACCGAAGTCATCATTACGGGCCGCTGCAAACATCCACCGGCTTACTTCGACCTCGCGAGTGTTCACTCGGAGATGGTCTGCCACAAGCACTACGCCGAGCAGGGCGTGGATCTGAAACGCGGTGTTGACTACTGAGGCTCAGTAACGGGGCACCGAGGAATCCACGTCCTGGCTCCAGGCATCGATTCCCCCCGTCACATTGACCGCCAGGATTCCTGAACGGGCTAACAGATCGACTGCTTTAGCCGATCGACCACCCAGCTTGCAATGAACATAAACAGCCTGACCAGATGCCAGCAATCGGATCCGCTCAATCGCGTCACCCGATTCGATCGAGGCCAAGGGAATCAGCTGGGATCCCGGAATCACCGCCACATCAGCCTCAGCCTGCTGACGAACATCCAGGAGCACCAGATCGGTTCTCTCATCGAGCAAAGCCTTGAGCTCACGCACTGAGATGCTGTTCATACCCTGGGACTCCTCGTCCTCAACAGGAACTCCAGGATTACAGAATTGCTCGTAGTCCACCAAGTTTTCAACGGGGGCACGATCAGGGCGGCGTTCGAGGCGCAGTTCTCTGAAACGCATGCTCAGGCTGTCGACCAGAAGCAGACGCCCATCGAGGGTGTCACCGAGACCGGTGATCACCTTGATCACTTCGGTTGCCTGAAGCAAACCGATCAACCCGGGCATCACACCCATCACACCGCCTTCGGCGCAGGACGGCACGAGGTCGCGTGGTGGCGGCTGGGGCACGAGGTCGCGGTAATCGGGAGAGTCTGGCCCTTGGTTGAACACCGTGACCTGGCCTTCAAAACGCTGAACGGAGCCATACACGAACGGTCTGCCGAGCATCACGCAGGCGTCACTAATCAAATACCGAGTCGGGAAATTATCCGAACCATCCACAACCAGGTCGTAGGCCTCAATCAACTGAAGAGCGTTCTTCGCCGTCAACCTGCATGAATGCTCCTCCACCTGGCAGTGCCTGTTGAGATCCTGAATCCTCCAGCGGGCTGAAGAGGTTTTGGCTTCGCCGACAGAAGCCTGGCCATGGATCACTTGGCGCTGAAGATTACTGAGATCCACCCGGTCATCGTCCACGATGCCGAGGCGTCCGATCCCTGCAGCCGCGAGATACAGGAGAAGCGGCGAACCGAGCCCTCCAGCGCCGATACAGAGCACGGAGGCAGCCTTCAGACGCGTCTGACCGGCAAGTCCCAGTTCCGGCAGGGTGAGATGGCGGGCGTAGCGCCCCCGCTCGTCCGAGTTGAGTTCAGACAACTGACGCTGATCCGTCATCGAGAGGCCGGGGGTGACTGTTTTTTGGCACTCAAACCAGTGTCACGCAAAGGCACACCCTGAGGGCCCACAAGCTGAAGGGGATACACCTTGGCAAGCCTGGGGGAATCCGAAATCAGCCCTGAAGTAGAGCGCTCCATCCACCAGCCCGCCAAGCCACCGGGACCCGCGTCGATGACCATCACCCCATCGGCAGCAACCCAACACCTGTCGATGCTGCTGGGACTTGGATCACCGCCGGGGTGGGAATGGGCACTCCCTAAAACATCGAGCCCCCGACGACGCCCCCAGCGTTGCGCAGCGATTTGCTCGAGTGGATCCAGTGCGAACCGCGTCTGCCGTGAAGGCGTAACGCCACCCCCGAAGACCGGTTGCTCATCCAATCCCTGAAACCCTGGACGCCAGACATTGCAGCAGGGCCAAACCACGCGCACTCTCGGCTCAGGAACGGAATCCCCCAGTAGCAGGGCACACCCCTCATCCGGCGTCACTGCATGAAGCGATTTCTGCAAAACGATCAGGCAATCCCGATCGAAGCGAAGCCGCCATGGCATTTCTGGAGGCTTGCCGATAAGGTCAGCGAGCATTAGATCCATGCCAAGGCGTCATGAGCGACGAAAGCACCCCCCAGGTGAATGACACCGACGCCACCACTACTGCACCCGCTGGTGAAAGCGTCGATTTTGCTGAGCGATACAAAGACATTCTCGGCAGGGTGAACGAAACCCTTGACAAAGTCGACTGGAGTCAGGCTGGCCGTATCGGCAAAGTTGTTGGGATTTTCGCAGCCGTGATCGTTGCGCAGATTCTGATTAAGGGCATCCTCGACACCATCAATCTTCTGCCGATCATTCCAGGTCTGCTTGAACTTCTGGGTGTTGTTGTTGTTGGGCAGTGGAGCTGGAAGAACCTCACCACTGGTGAAAAGCGCTCGGCCCTCGTCACTCGCATCCAGGATCTACGCAAGGAATATCTGGGTTGATCAAGCGATGTGGGGGAACACCACCCCCCACCGATCAATCATTCAGAGAAGTGTGCTTCTCAGCGAGTTGAGCACGCGACGGCAACGCTGTTGATATCCGCCTCCGAACAGGTTGGCGTGATTGAGCAGGTGATAAAGGTTGAGTGCCTCGAATCGCTGCTCAACCTCTTCCGGGAGGGGCCACTCCTTGTTGTAACCCTCAAGAAAACGCCTCGAAAACCCTCCGAACAACTGGGTCATCGCGATGTCTGCTTCGCGATCAGCCCACCAGCTGGCAGGGTCGATCAGCAGCCCCCGTCCATCCGCCAACACACCGGCATTGCCCGCCCAGAGATCCCCATGAACCAGACAGGGTTCGGGAGCATGCTCGCCAAGCCACTGCGCCAGCGGAGCAAGAAGAGATGACCAGTCGTTTTCATTCAATGACCAGGCCTCAGCCAAGCGCAGCTGAGGTTCCAAACGCAGCTCAACAAACGCCTCACCCCAGCCATCGCGCCATCCGGCCGGTTGGGGACCAAGACCAATAAAACCGTCTTCGTCACAACCAAACCGTGCAGGACCATTCAGCGACGACATCCTGTGTAGCCGGGCCAGACCTCGGCCGAGATTGAACTGATCGCCGTTCCCCATCTCCCACCAAGGGAGTACCAGAACCGCCCGGTGCTCAAGGGGAAGCCACGCCAGCACTTCCACAACCTCAACAAGATCGGCATCAGCCCACCGGCGCAGGGACCGCAGCCCCCGTTGCTCTGCGTCAAGGAGGGCAGGATCGGAGACCTTGAGGAACCAAGCGCTGCCGTCACTCAGGACTGCTCTCCAACAGGCTCCTCGCTCACCACCGCTGACAGGTCCGATGGACGTTACGCAACGTCCCCGCAGCAGGTCTCTTTCCTTGGAAAGGATCTGCTCGAGCTGATCCCGCATCCACAAGCACCGGAAAGCAGCTGCCAGCATGCCCGGATGGACAACTCCCGCGACGCGATTGTGATCGGAGGCGGCATTGCCGGCCTCACCGCCGCGGCCTTGCTGGCTCGCGAAGGGTTATCAGTGACCCTCTTGGAGTCCCACCACCAGCTCGGAGGCTGCGCTGGAACATTCAAGCGGGGGCGCTACACCTTCGATGTCGGCGCCACACAGGTGGCAGGTCTTGAACCGGGCGGAAGCCATGCCCGACTGTTCCGCCATCTCGGCCTGGAGCCACCTTTCGCGGAACGCCTCGATCCAGGCTGTGTGGTGAATCTGAATGACGGGTCACCCCCCATCCACCTCTGGCATGACCCCCAACGCTGGCGGGAGGAACGGACGCGCCACTTCCCTGGAACGGAGCGGTTCTGGGAGCTGTGCAGCTGGATTCATCGCCAGAACTGGCAATTCGCCGCAGCCGACCCAGTACTGCCCGTGCGTTCAGGCTGGGATCTGAGCCGAACGCTCAAAGCACTCACACCCGGCAATCTCGCCACGGCCCCTCTCAGTCTTCTCACCGTTGCCGATCTTCAGAGACTCTGCGGCTGCGGCAGCAATCAACGCCTGCGCCGTTTTCTCGACCTGCAGCTCCGGCTGTACTCCCAGCAACCTGCCGATCGAACAGCAGCGCTCTACGGAGCCACCGTCCTGCAGATGTGCCAGGCACCCCTTGGCCTCTGGCACCTGCAGGGTTCCATGCAGAGCCTCAGCGACCATCTCCTGAACTCCCTTCAGCGGGATGGCGCCGAGGTACTCCTACGCCATCGCGCTGTCTTGCTGGAGCGAAACCGAACCAGCGGCGGCTGGACGGTGCAGATGGAGCTGCCAGGAGGTGAGCGACGGTCTGTGCAAGCAGCCGATGTGGTGTGCAGTCTTCCGCCTCAGTGCTTGCCCTCTTTGATCCCAGACAAGAACGTTCTCGGCGAGTCCTATCGCCGCCGGCTCCAAACCCTTCACGCTCCCAGTGGGGCACTGGTGTTCTACGGAGCGGTGCACCGACGCGATCTTCCTGAAGCCTGTCCAGGCCATCTGCAGTGCGATTGGGACACACCAGGGTCACTCTTCCTCTCGATCAGCAGGGATGGCGATGGCCGTGCTCCGGCTGGAGAGGCCACGGTGATCGCCAGCGTGTTCACCACCCCTGAGGGTTGGCACGACCTGCCGGAGGAGGACTACCAGAAACGCAAACAGACTGTGCTGGAACAGATGCGCCGCGGTGTTGAAAACGCCCTGACGCTTCCTGCCGAGGCCTGGCTCCACACCGAGCTGTCCACCCCCCGCGGCTTCGCCTACTGGACGGGTCGCCCAAAGGGTGTTGTAGGCGGTCTGGGACAAAGTCCGGATCGCTTCGGTCCATTCGGTCTGGCCAGTCGCAGTCCGATCAGCAAGCTTTGGCTCTGTGGTGATTCGATTCACCCCGGTGAGGGAACCGCGGGAGTGACACTGTCGGCCCTGATGGCTTGCAGTCAGCTGATGGAGGAACGAGGCCGAACGATCACCCTGGCGGACTGAGCGCACCAGGCCCCTTCTCGACAAACCCTGGACGCAGGGCGCTGGTCTTCTGCAATTCATTTTCGAGTTGAGCCCAGTGACCGCTGAGAATCGCCTCCTCCAGCTGTTCCAAGCTCCACCGATAAGCGGCCAATGCCTTGAGCAGAGCTGACGTGTTGCGGCACGCCATCGCCGTGCCCAGGGCAGGGTTGCCCCCACCCACACGGGTGGTGTCAGCGAAACCGCTGGAAGCCAGACGCCGGGCGAGATCCTGAACCCTTGGATCCCGTTCGTCTCCTGCCGCCCTCAACAAAGCAGCGCTCACCATCACCGGCAGGTGGGACACCAGTGCCACGGCCTGGTCGTGGCAGGCAGCATCCGCTGTGATCCACTCGCTTCCAAGCCCTTCGGCCAAGACTTTCACTCTGGCCAAGGCCTGGGGATCGGTTGACGGCTCAGGCGTCGCCACCCACGGACGGCCTTGGAACAACCCGTGGTGGCCCGAGTCAACGCCTGACTGATCCGTTCCTGCCATGGGATGGGCCGCCACGAAGCGAGGGTGCCGGTGGCGCCAGACCTCAAGCACCGCCCCTTTCACAGATCCCACATCCGTGACAACGGCGTTAGCGGGTAGCGCCTCAACCAACTGCGGCTCAGGCTTCAGCAGCGCTTCGATGGGCAGGGCCAGAACCACTGTGTTGCAATCGTTGAGGCACGAAGGATGGCAACTGACCTCATCCACCAGCCCCCGCTGCATGGCTCGCGTCGCTGTGCTGTCGCGATGCACTAGCCCGGTCACCGGCACACCCTGCTGTCGGAGGTCGAGAGCGAGCGAGCCACCGATCAGCCCGAGGCCCACCACTCCGACCTTTCCGAGAGTCTGCAGCCCAGTGCTCCGCTCCTCACCCATGCCTGACCAGCCAAGGTCACCATGTTGCTTGACCACTCGAGCAAGCATGATCAAGTTGAACCATTCCTGATCAGAAGGCTCCGTAGGGTTGTCCGATGCTGGAAGTTCAGGCCCATCAGCAGCTGAAGCATCTGCTCCGCGCGGATGCCGGACAGTGGGAGCATCAACTGACGTTGAGTCGGCTGGTGGGCCGCAGCCTGCGTCGCCGCGATCAAACCCGCATCCAGCTCTCTGCCGGCAGCAATGAACGCTGGTGGCTTGCCCTCCTCGTTCCTCTGTGTCTGCAGAGTCGAAACACTGTGCTGGTGCTGGATCAACAGCAACGCCAGCGCTTTCTCAACCTGGAGCGTCCACGCTTGTTGCAGAGCGACCTGCGACTCGGATGCTGGAGTGGCATTCATCCACCCAATGGAGACCAGCTCTGGTTGCTGACTCACGACCAGCTGATCACGGCATACCGCCTTGGGCACCTCCGGCACGACGACCACCTGGTGATTCCAGAAGCCGAGCATCTGGCGACACGACTTCGGGACGCCATGACCGTGAAGCTGGAGGCCCGGCACTGGGAAGAGCTCAGAACCGCCTTTCCCGCCACTGGCCAGGGACTTCTGGACCTGCATGAACGATTGAGCCGGCAACTATTCGCCCGAGGCTCCGGCAACTTCCGTCAGCTCTGCATGCCGGAGAGCGCCTTAACCAGCGTCCGCGATTTATTGCAACTGACCGGCCCAGCTCCGGAACCCTGGTGTCAGCTCACAACCATGGGAATGGATACCTGGGCAAGCTGGGCCCGACTCGACCATGAACACCTGCAGTGGCAATGGACGCTTCAGCCCC
>ERZ802824.148-NODE-148-length-35739-cov-34.1366_pt1 | contig 35739 bp, 36 predicted proteins | sample MGYA00345650_ERZ802824 | MGnify/ENA primary metagenome ERZ802824 (study PRJEB30503, sample SAMEA104212361) | marine metagenome | biome: Westerlies Biome; feature: [SRF] surface water layer (ENVO:00010504) within the epipelagic zone...; material: water... | reverse complement strand
CCTGTAGATATCTTGTTAGTTTTTTAATAGACTAGTTATCTATTAGGAGGACTTAGGATTGGAATTTTGGAATAAATGCTCAGAAAAGCTAGAAAACATGCTCTCGCAGGACGATTTTAACACCTGGATAAGGCCTTTGAAAGGAAATTTAAACAAAAACACCTTAGAGCTTGTTGCCCCTAACGATTTTATTTTAACGTACGTAGAAACAAATCTTTCAAATGAGATCATGGGAATGGTTAAATCCCAGTCAAAAAAAGACATAAGTCTAGTTTTTAAAACCCATACAAAAGAAACATTTGTCGACAAATATAAAAATGATACCAAATCAGAAGATACAAAACTTGTTCCATCTTATGTTTTTGAAACCTTTGTAGAGGGTAAATCTAACCACGTTGCTCTAGCCGCATCTAAACAGGTTGCCTCTAACCCAAAAGGAGATTACAACCCATTATTTATATATGGTGGTGTTGGTTTGGGTAAAACACATTTAATGCATGCTGTTGGTAACGAAATATTAAGAAACGAACCTGGAAAAAGAATCGTTTATGTTCATTCAGAAAAATTTGTTTCCGACATGGTTAAAGCGCTTCAACTCGGTGCAATGAATGAGTTTAAATCCTTTTATAGAAATGCAGACGCGTTATTAATTGATGATATTCAATTCTTTGCTGGCAAGGAGCAATCCCAAGAAGAATTTTTCCATACTTTTAACGCTTTGTTAGATAGAAACAATCAAATGATACTAACCTGTGATAAATATCCAAAAGAAATAGATGGACTTGAAGAGAGGCTTAAATCAAGACTTGGCTGGGGCTTGCCGGTTATAATAGACCCACCAGAGCTAGAAACAAGAGCTGCTGTTCTTCTTCAAAAAGCATCATCAATGGGTGTAGAAATGCCAAATGATTGCGCCATCTACATTGCCCAAAGAATTCGATCTAACATTAGAGAATTAGAAGGCGCCCTTAAAAGGGTTGTTGCAAATGCTCGATTTACAAACCAACAAATAGACCTTGCCCTGGTAAAAGATGCTCTCAAAGACTTATTTGTCATTTCTGCAAAAATGGTAAGTATTGAGAACATTCAAAAAACTGTTGCAGAGTACTATAACATCAAGCTGTCAGACCTTTTATCTAAAAGAAGAAGCAGATCTATTACCAGACCAAGACAGCTCGCAATGGCTCTCACCAAAGAACTTACAAGGCATAGCTTGCCTGAAATTGGAGAGGCGTTTAATGGTAGAGACCATACGACCGTTCTTCATGCATGTAAGAAAATAACGGAACTCAGAAAAGAAAACCCATCACAAGAAGAAGACTATAGAAACCTAACAAGAGCACTAACAAACTAATAATGGATTTTTATATTACAAAAGAAGAGATAGTAAAATCTCTTAATTCCACCCTTGGTGTTGTTGAAAAAAGACAAACACTCCCTATTCTTGCCAATGTTCTTTTTGAGGTTGATGAATCATCTCTTAGATTAACAGCTACAGACCTGGAGTCAGAAATATCCACAATCTCAACCATTTCAAATTTTAAAAGCGGTGGAAAAATAACAGCACCTGCAAAAAAACTAAGTGAGCTTTGTAGGCTTTTTAAAGACGACTCTGAGATTCATTTCTTTTTAGATGGCGATAATCTTAAAATAGAAACAAGCTCTGGTAAATACAATCTTGCAACTTTGCCGAGTGAAGATTTTCCTGTTTTTGAAAAAGAGGAGGGCGGAAACATAGTAAATATAACAGCCCATAACCTAAAGGCGCTGATTGGGAAAACATCATTTGCAATGGGCAATCAAGACTGGAGACATTATTTAAATGGACTATTTTTGTCCGTTGAAGACACTTTAATTACCAGTGTAGCTACTGATGCACACAGGCTTGCCATGGCAACACTTGGACTCAACGAGGGTGTTTCAGACCAAATAACAGGAATTGTTCCTAGAAAATCAATTAATGAAATAGGCAAACTTGTAAATGAAAGTTCAGAAAATATTCTTTTGCAGCTTAGCGCCAACTCAATTAACGTAAATGTTGCAGGAACAACCTTTTCAAGTAAATTAATAGAAGGCAAATTCCCAGATTATGAACAAGTAATACCAACAGGTGAAAGCTCAACACTATCTATAAATAAAAAAAGTCTTTCAGAGAGTCTTAGCAGAGTTAGTGTTCTTTCAAGTGAAAAATTTAGAGGGGTGCGACTAGTAACTTCTGAAAACTTAATAAATATATCAGCAAACAACCCCGAGAAAGAACAGGCAGAGGAGTCTGTTGAGTGTTCTTATAATGGAGAAAACATAGATATAGCCTTCAATGTAAACTACATTCAAGAAATACTTTCGTCTGCTGAGGGTGATCTTATAGAAATGCATTTTTTTGGTTCCGACAAAAGCTGTCTAATAACCAACCCTGGTTCTGAAAGTTTTAAGTATGTCGTAATGCCTCTTTTAATATAGGCTTGACATCGCCTAGTACGCCCAGCCCTAAATAAAATGATAAGCGAGCTAAAACTGCATAATTTTAGATGCTTTAACTCATCTACCATAAGTCTCTCCCCTGGAATCAATTTTTTTTATGGAAATAATGGGTCTGGTAAAACTTCAATTTTAGAAGCTATCTATATGTGCTCCAGCGGCAGATCTTTTAAAAGCTCAAATATTCAATCCCTAATATCAACTGATAAAAACTTTTTTAGCATCAATGGCTATGATTCTAATAGGGGTTACACACTATCAATTTCTAAAGAAAAATCTAAATCAATATCAATAAAGATAAACAACACCAAAACAACCACTAGCAATCTAATAAAGGAATTTCCTTCAACAGCTATTCATAACAACACTTTTTCATTTGCAGATGCTTCACCTGATTTTAGAAGAAAAATTTTAGATAGGTCTCTTTTTGTCTCAGATGATAGTTTTTCTGAAATTTGGTTTGGTTTTTATAGGTGCCTTAAACAAAGAAATACTTTGTTAAAAAATAGAGATGTTCAGAATATTGATATATGGAATAAAAAAGTTTCGCAAGAAGCAAAGAATCTTGACTCAAAAAGAACAATTTTTTTCAATCAATCGTTTCTTGAGTTTAAAAAAATACTTACCACCCTTGATAACTGCAAAACCACTGAATACTTGGACAAAATTACTATAGAGTTTTTTTCAGGATGGGATGTTGATCGAAGCCTGTATGATGTTCTTGTGGAGAATGAGCAAAAGGATCTTATAAGAAAATCTACAACAAGAGGTCCCCACAAAGCTGATATTAAAATACTTATTGGTGAAAATGATGCGAAACAAATTCTTTCAAGAGGAGAGCAAAAAATATTATCTATTATATGGTGTTGTGCTCAACATGAGGTACTTAGAAAAGTTCACAACATTGAAGCAACTTTAATAATAGATGACATTAAATCCGAGTTAGATGATGACACATTTAATGTTTTCATAAATCTCCTAGATTTCTTAAATAATCAAATAATTTTTTCCTGTATAGATGATCATTTTAGTAGTAAAATAGTTGATAAATATAATGATTTCAAAAAGTTCCACGTGGAACAATTAAGATAGGAAATATGCCAAAAAAAGCAGAAAAAAATACCTACGACTCATCCAATATTCAAGTACTTAAAGGCCTAGAAGCAGTAAAGAAGAGACCTGGAATGTATATTGGAGATACCGATGACGGTTCGGGATTACACCATATGGTTTTTGAGGTCTTGGACAACTGTATTGATGAGGCTATGGCAGGGCATTGCTCAGACATAAATGTAATAGTTAATAAAGACGGGTCTGTCACTGTAAAAGATAATGGAAGAGGAATACCGGTTGATGTTCATAAGAAAGAAGGCATATCTGCTGCAGAATTAATTCTAACAACCCTTCATTCAGGTGGAAAGTTTGATGATAATAGCTATAAAGTTTCAGGCGGACTTCATGGTGTGGGTGTTTCGGTTGTAAATGCACTTTCCGATAAACTTATATTAAAAGTTTGCAGAGATGGTGGAGAGTATATACAAGAATATGAAAACGGCAGACCAAAAGCTAAGTTAAAAAAAGTAAAAGCTTCAAAAGAAACAGGAACTGAAATAACTTTTTATCCATCAGATACTATTTTTACTTCCATTAATTTTGAAATTGAAAGAATTTATAAAAGAATTCAAGAGTTATCTTTTCTTAATGCGGGAGTTTCTATTAATGTAATTGATGAAAGAACTAACAAGACAAAGAAATTTAAAAATAATGGCGGCCTTTCGAGCTACGTAACACATCTAAAAGGACGCAAGCAACAAGTATCAGAAATATTTGAATGTTCAGCAACGGAAAACGAAGTAGGTGTTGAGATAGCGCTTCAATGGACAGATTCATACTCTGAAAATGTTTTATGTTACACAAATAATATTCCTCAAAAAGATGGCGGCACTCATTTGGCAGGCTTTAGAGGGAGTTTAACAAGAGTATTAAAAGCTTTTATAAAAAAAGAGAATGCCAAAAAAACACCTACAGATCTTTTAGGTGAAGATGTGCGTGAAGGTATAACAGCTATTATTTCAGTTAAAGTACCAGATCCTAAATTTTCATCACAAACAAAAGAAAAGTTAGTTTCCTCAGAAGTTGAAAGTGTTGTTAGTACTGTTTTCAGCAAATATTTTAATGAATACTTATTAGAAAATCCAAAAGATGCTATGGCAATTTATGGGAAGGTAGCTGAGGCAGCCCTTGCTAGAGAGGCTGCAAGAAAGGCGCGTGAAATGACTCGCAGAAAAGGTGTTCTAGAGATTGCCGGACTTCCTGGCAAACTAGCAGATTGCCAGGAAAAAGATCCAACGCTTTCAGAAATATATATTGTCGAGGGTGATTCGGCTGGCGGCTCTGCAAAACAAGGTAGAAATAGAAAAAATCAAGCAATCTTACCTCTCAAAGGTAAAATTATTAACGTTGAAAAGGCAAGAATTGATAAGGTCCTTGGCTCACAAGAGGTTGGCACGCTTATTAAAGCTCTGGGTTGTGGAATAGGCAAAGAAGATTTTGATATTGAGAAGCTTAGATACCATAGAATCATAATAATGACCGATGCTGATGTTGATGGTTCTCATATAAGAACTCTTCTTTTAACATTCTTTTACAGACAAATGTTTGAGATTGTAGACAGGGGTCATATATATATTGCCCTTCCACCCTTATATAAAATTACTAAGGGTAAAGAGTTTGTATATGCTTCAGATGAACAGCAAAAAGAAGATGCGGTTAAAGAATTTTCTAAAAATGGAGGAAGAGGCTTAGAAGTTCAAAGATATAAAGGCCTGGGCGAAATGAATCCTGAACAACTTTGGACAACAACAATGGATCCAGAGCATAGAAGAATGATGAGAGTAGATATCAAAGATGTCCAGGATGCTAATGAATCGTTTGAAATTCTTATGGGTGATGAGGTTGAGCCTAGAAGAGAGTTTATTGATGCAAACGCACTATCAATTACTGATTTAGATATTTAATTTATTTCTTCATAGTTATTTTTGACCCAGTTATAAGCGTCATTTGTAATCACCTTGGGATCCCTGCCCAATATTGGCTCTCCAATTCTTAGAACTACCTCGCCAGGACTCTTTATAAACTTTTTGTTTTTCCAATATTTTCCAGAGTTATGACATATAGGTAATACGGGAAAACCACTCTTGACAGACAGCAGACCGCAACTTCTAGCAAAAGGTTGTATTCCTTTCTCAGGACTTATTCTTGTTCCCTCAGGAAAAAGTATTATTGAGAAACCATTTTTAAGTTTTATAACGCCTTTTTTTATAACTTTTTTTAAGCTGCTCACCCTATTTAATCTATTTAAAGTTATAGGCTTCATGCACCTTAGAGCCCATCCAAATAAGGGTATAAGCAGCAATTCTTTTTTAATTATACTTGTCGAGGGAATAAATAATGTCTGCAAAAAAAATGATTCCCATTGGCCTTGATGGTTAGAAACAACTATACAAGGAGTACTTGGTATATTTTCGATTCCCTCCACTTTCCAGCTGACTCCGCATAAAAATTTTAAAGCATTTAAAACAACTTTAATCCACATGGCCCCTAATTTCTGAAGACGTTTGGTGGATATAAAGAAATATAAAGATATTATTATTGTTGTTATTGGTATAAGGCTTAAATAAAAAAAAGCATTGAAAATAACACTGCCAATTAATGGCATTTATAAACCATTTACAACCTTGATAAGATATTCGGGAATTTTATCAATCTCCATGCGTTCTTGATTCATAGTATCTCGATCCCTAAGAGTTGCAGTATTCTCTTCAATAGAATCGAAATCTATCGTTATGCACAAAGGTGTTCCTATTTCGTCATGCCTTCTATAACCCTTTCCAATATTACCGGTATTCTCTAAAATAATTCTTCCTAGATTTAGTTTTTGTAGTCTAGATTTCAGGTCAGACGCAATCTTAACTAATTCTTCATTATTTTTCTTCAAAGGAATCACAGCAGCTTTAACAGGTGAAAGATGGGGCATAAGTTTTAAAACTGTTCTCTCTTTTCCCTCTCCTAAGGTTTCAACATTATATGCTTCATTCATAATTGCTAGCACACCTCTATCAACACCTGCAGAAGGCTCAATAACATAAGGAACGACCCATTCTTTCGTTTCAATATTTTGAATCGCTAGTCTCGTATTTGATGATTTATTCTCTACCACATTTGCAGATATGTTGAGCTCATTTTGGTTTTTTGTATGTGAACCTAAGTCAAAATCAGTTCTATTTGCTATACCCTCAAGCTCTTCAAGACCATGTGGAAATTTATACATAACATCAATAGTTCCTTTTGAATAATGAGCTAATTCATCATTAGGCACATCATAAAGCTCAATACTTTTCATAGGTATGCCTTGATCTTCCCACCAATCAAGTCTTTTTTGAACCCATTTTTTATGCCAATCTTCATCTGAGCCTGGCTCTACAAAGAATTCAAGCTCCATTTGCTCAAATTCTCTTACTCTAAATATAAAGTTTCTTGGAGTAATTTCATTCCTAAAGGCTTTACCTATTTGAGCTATACCAAAAGGTAAGGATTTTGAAGACGAGTCAACAACATTTTTAAAATTTGTAAAAATGCTTTGAGCTGTTTCAGGTCTTAGATACCCAAAACTAGAACCATCTTCAATTGGCCCAACATTCGTTTTAAACATGAGGTTAAATTGTCTTGGCTCTGTTAAGTCTTCTTTTTTACAATGTTCTGGCACTTGGTCCAGCCTAAATCTTTGATTACAAGATTTACAATCAACCATTGGGTCAGTAAATGTGTCCTCGTGACCTGAATACTTTAAGATGGTTGGATTCGTTAAAATTGCAGCGTCTAAGCCTTCAATATTATCGTTTTCATAGACCATTGCGTTCCACCATGCTTGCTTAAGATTGTTCTTTAGCTCCACACCAAGCGGCCCATAGTCATACATACCTTGCATACCACCATATATCTCGCCTGATTGGAAGATAAAGCCTCGTCTTTTACATAAAGATACAAGATCATCCATATTTTTTGCAGTCAAATCAATCTCCAACAATATAAAAGCAACATATGTCTACTTAATAGAGTATTTATATATTTAATTAATTAATATTTAATCGCTATAATCATTTAAGATTATATAACAAACATAGAATAAGTAATCACTATGAAGCTTTTATTTTATTTAATTACATTTATACCAATAGATTTTATTAGATCTGCCATAAATCTCTACACCAAGCTAAGCCTTCATAAAACATCTTCAGTTTATAAGTTTACAATGTGTAATATAAAAATATGTTTCCCTGACCTATCTGATGTCGAAAAAACTTTACTCGCCAAAGAGAGTTTCATTGAAACATTTGTAAGTGGATATGAAACATTACAATCTTGGGCAAGACCAATTCACATATCCGGCAAAAAGATATTTAGAATCGAAAACAATTATCTAATCTCTCAAAATGCCAACAAAAAAGGACTAGCAATTATTGCTATTCATAACAGAAGTGTTGACATGTTATTAAAGTGGATTAACTCCAAAACTAATACAACCACCCTTTATAAAAAAGTAAAAATTAAATATTTAGATAAGTTTGTTAGAAAACAGAGAGAAGAAAACAACAATGAAGTTTATGAAACAAACATTAATGGTGTTCGAAAAATCTTTAAAGCCTTTATAGATAATAAGGTTGTTTGTTTGGCAGCAGATCAAGTTCCAAAAAGAGGAATGGGTGAGTACATAAAGTTTTTTAATACAGATGCATACACAACAACATTAGCCGCTTCAATGGTCCATAAAACTAAAAAACCAGCAGTATTTATTTGTATGAATTCATTTGAAAATAATAGATTAGGAATAACCATATATCCCAGCAATGAAAGCATATATAATGATAGTGAGTACAAACTATCTATTAATCAAAGCATCGAAGACCTTATTAAAATTAATCCTAAAGATTACTCATGGGAATACAAAAGATTTAGAAGATCACCATCAGGAATAGATCCCTATGTTGGGATTTAATTAACCTCTCCAAAAGACTGGAGTAAACAAAACAAGAAGGGTAAATATCTCCAACCTTCCCAATATCATTGCAAAAGAAAGTATGCCCTTGCCGGCAGGTGATACTGATTCATAAGTTTGTGAAACCTCTCCAAGACCAGGACCAAGATTATTTAAACATGCGCCTATTGCAGAAAAGGCGGACTCAAAATCCAATCCAGTCATAACCAAACCAAGAAGAAGAATAACGAAAGATATTACATATATAGAAAAAAATCCCCATACTGAAGACGCAACGTCATTCTCAACATTTTTATTTCCTATTTTTAGGGAAATCACAGCGTTAGGATGAATCATTTTCTTAAGATTAATATAGGCATAATTAATCATTATTAAGACTCTCCACGATTTAATTCCACCACCAACTGAGCCTGAACAAGCCCCAATGAAGGCACCTATTAACAATAAGAATCCTATTGATGGATTCCACTGAGACGAATCACCTATAGCAAAACCAGTTGTTGTGACAATAGATACCGTATGAAATAGCAATTCACGTATGCTTGCTTCTCCAGTTGTTGACAGCATGTTAACCGCTATTGAAATTGTAAAAATAACTAAAAGTATTGAGATAAAAAACCTTAACTCAGGATCATGGAAATATTTAAGAGGCTTTTTCATATAAATAGCAAAATAATGCAATGTAAAGCTAAGTGCTGAAAGAAGCATAAACGCAATGCATACTGCTTCTATTAGACCATTATTGTAATAACCAATACTTTCGTTATGGGTTGAAAACCCACCTATTGAGACAGTGCTAAGACTATGTGAAACAGCATCGAACCCGTTCATGCCAGCAAAATAATAGAAGAGCGCACAAAAAACCGTTAAGACTAAATATATTAGCCACAATGCCTGAGCTGTTTCTTTTATTCTGGGTGTTAGCTTTTGATCATTCATAGCACCCGGAATCTCTGTTTTATATATTTGCCCACCACCAATGCCCAAAAGAGGCATCACTGCTATTGCAAGAACAATTAAACCCATTCCACCCATCCATTGAAGTAGCTGTCTATAAAAAAGAACAGACTCAGGAAGATCGCTTAAGTTAGATATTACAGTAGCACCAGTTGTTGTAATTCCTGACATAGATTCGAAAAAAGCATCAACTAATGGCATTCCAATTAAAATAAAAGGTATTGACCCAGCAATAGAAAGCACAACCCAAAAAAATGTAATTATTATAAATCCATCTTTTTGACTTAAATCATCCCCAGCATCCCTTGAAACCAGCCATCCAAAAAGTCCAAGACTAAAAATAATTGCAAAAGTAATGATAAATATATTTAATGCTGAGTCATCAAATATTAGGGAGATCGCCATTGGAATAACAAATGAAAGGCTAAAAAACATCACCAAGATGCTGAAAAGGTTTAATAAAGGTTTAAAGTTCATCTTTCTATTTAAAAAGAACCTCTACTTCTCCAACTTTATTCTTGTCTGATAAAAATATAATTAAGTGATCATTAAGTGTAAGATCTACACTCGAGCTAGGCATAATTAATTCACCATGTCTTATAATAGCTGCTATTGCTGACCCATCAGGCAATGGTATTTCCTTTATTGGCTTCCCAAATAATGGTGATGTAAATTCATTGGCATGAACAATCCCCTCTATAGCCTCCGCACCTGTATTTACTTTTAGAATAACATCTTGAGCAACGTCACTGTCTCTCAAGTCTTGAAGAACAGAAGAAACAGTCAGCCTATATGGGGCTATGTATATATCAATAAACCCAGGGACGAGCCCCAAATAAGATGGATTATTAAGAATAATCATTGTTTTCTTTGCTCCCATCTTTTTTGCAAGCAATGAAGACATAACATTTGTCTCATCATCATCAGTTAATGCGCAAAAAATATCGATATTAGCTATGTTCTCGCTTTTTAATAGCGTTTCATCCGTGGCTGAACCATTAAGAACAATTGTTTTTTCCAATTCTTTTGATAATTTTATACACCTATCAGAATTAGAGTCTATTAGCTTAACGTTATATGCCTGCTCAAGGTCTTTAGCTAGAGAAAATCCTACTTTACCTCCTCCAACTATCATAATTCGTGAATATTGCTCTTCATGATCCCTAAACTCTTCAACTATTGATCCGATATCCGATTCTGATGAAATAAAGTAGATTTCATCATTTTCTTTAATAACAGTGTCGCCTGAAGGAATAAAAGGGCGCCCCTTTCTATATATTGATGCTATAAATGCATCGACATCTGGCATGTCATCTCTTATACCCTTAAGTTCTCTGCCGACTAATTTACCTTTCTTTTTGGCTTTCACCGAGACAAGCTTAACTTTTCCATTTGCAAAGGTTTCAATTTGACCTGCGCCGGGATGTTCTATTAACTCCTTAAGATGTGATGTAATTTCATCTTCTGGACTTATAGGTATATCAATTACACCATCACCAAAAATATCTAATTGTTCAAAATAAGAATTATCCTTGAACCGACAAATTGTTTTTTTAACATTAAAAACTTTTTTTGCAATCTGGCATGCAACAATATTTACCTCATCATTTGACGTCACGGCTATAATAATTGTGTCTTCATCCAGACCTGATTTTTTTAGAGTATTTAATTGAGAAGCGTGACCCTCAACAGTCATAACATCAAGCTTATCTTCAAGATCAGATATCTTGTTTTTATTCTCATCAACTATGCATACTTCATAGTTGCTATTTGATAAATTTCTAGCTAGGCTGCCTCCAATTCTTCCAGCACCCAAGATTACGATTTTCATAGATGATAAATTAAACCTCTTTTACCCTAATTAAAAGACTTCTGCCAAAATTAAATCATTCATTAAAATAATCTTTATAGGCATTAAAAGCATCAGAAGAACTTATTATATTTTTGTTTGGCATTTGTAAGTAAGTAATCACTATTGTTTTATTGCTTGTTCTTATATACAAACCATTTTTATTTATCATAATATTTTTATCATTCAAATCGGCTTCAATATCATCAATAACGCTCATTTCTTTAATTTTAACGGTAATATTTTTATGTTCGAAACATATGCCAGGCCACTCATAATAGGCCTTAAATTTATTATAAATTTCATCGGCTGTCTCATTGAAATTAATCACTGCCTCTGACTTATATATTTTTTTACAATACGTGGCAGAGTCATCATCTTGTTTGACAAGGATATATTTTTCTCGTTTCACTCCGTCTAATATTTCAAAAATTTTCGCTATAGACAAATCACACAAATCATTCTCAAGTGTGATTTTATTATGAGTTTTCTTTATGTTTATTTTATATTGTTTTATACAATCACCATCATCTAATCCCTCTGACATATTCATAAATGTAATGCCTGAAATACAATCCCCATTCAACAGACTACTCTGTATAGGAGAGGCCCCTCTGTACTTTGGCAATAATGAGTAATGAATATTTATTGGCATTATTTTTGGGAAATCTAAAAGCCATTTAGGTAAAATCTTTCCATAAGCAGCAACAACAACGAAATCAACGCTCAGAGCCTTAATTGATTGTTTGAGCTTGAGGTCATTAAGATCATCGGGTTTAAACATAGTCAAATTTCTTTCCTGTGCTTCGATGCCAACAGGTGATTGCACCAATTTCTTGCCTCTCTTCTGAGCTTTATCTGGCTTTGTTAGAACTCCTACAACATTTATAGATGGGTCATCGCATAATGCTTTTAATATCTTCGCAGAAGGTTTGGGAGTCCCGGCAAACAAAATGTTCATATAATCGTTTATATTCTCCTAAAATCTTTTAAAATCTGCTATTTTGTCAACTTTTTCCTAATACGGTCTCTCTTAATTGGACTTATATAATCAACCATAAGCTTGCCTTCTAAATGGTCTATTTCATGTTGAATACATATTGTTAGCAGCCCATCAGGCCTATCTTTATGAATTTCTCCTTTTAAGTCTTGCCATGTTAGATCAATTATATCTGGTCTAATAATTTCTTCACTGAAACCAGGAACAGAAAGACAACCCTCTTCAAAAGATGAAAGTGATTCATTATCTAAAATTTCATACTCAGGGTTAATAAATACTCGTGGTTCATTTCTTTCCTCACTAAGATCCATGACTATTAATCTAATATGTTTATTAACCTGTGTGGCTGCAAGCCCAATTCCATTGCCTTCGTACATTGTATGAAGCATATCGTCTGATAATTTTTCTAGACTTTTGTCGAATTTTGTTACTTTCTCTGCAACAGTTCTCAGCCTTGGATCAGGAAATTTTAAAATTTTTAGTTTTTCTGGCATAAAATCATGTATTTTGTCAATTCCAGCATTATAATCGACTTGTATACTTAACAACTACAAAATTTAAACAATATGACTAATTCGACCACAGATGTAGCAATAATAATGGGCTCAGATTCTGATTTGCCTATAGTAGAGGCTATTTTCCCTATTTTAGAGTCTTTTGGCGTTAATTTTACAAAAAACGTAATGTCAGCCCATAGAACACCTCATGAAGTGATGGAGCTTATTAAAAGCTCTGAAGATAACGGATGTAAGGTTTTTATAGCTGCGGCTGGTATGGCAGCTCATTTAGCTGGAGCTGTAGCAGCGCATTCAACAAGGCCTGTTATTGGTATTCCAATAGAATCTGGAGGTATGGGCGGAATGGATTCATTGCTTTCAACCGCCATGATGCCACCCGGCGTTCCTGTTGCCACTGTTGCAGTTGGTAAAGCTGGAGCTAAAAATAGCGCCATTCTAGCTGTTCAAATATTAGCAACCTCAGACTCTGAACTCTTACAAAAACTCCATGATTATAAAAATAATATGAGGGAAGAAGTTCTTAAAAAGGATAAGGCCCTTAACTCGTAATTGCATAATAATTCCTTAGATGTTTTTTCATCAGCAGACTGGTTAGCTGAGGGCAAAATACTCTTACACCCAACAGAAGGTGTTTGGGGAATTGGATGCGACGCATTAAATGAAAGTAGTTTTTTAAGAGTATATGAACTAAAAAAAAGACCCAGAAATAAAAGCTTCATATTGCTTATAAAGTCCTATGAAGCTGCTCAAAAATATATAAAAAACTCAGACAAGATAGATCTAAATTTTATTAATACCGTATGGCCTGGGCCAACAACATTATTAGTGGACTATAATGATAAAACCCCAGATCATTTAAGAAATGATAGCGGCAAAATCGCATTAAGAGTAAGTAATCACTATCCCATTATAGAACTATTTAAAAGCTTTAATGGAATTATGGTATCGACATCAGCAAATATATCTGGTGAAAAAAATATAGATAACCCAGGTGAATTAATTAAGATTTTCAACCAAGAAGATGTTGGACTTTATAATGATAAACTGGGCAACAACATTAAACCTTCAAGAATTATAGACTTGAATTCTGGAACAATTATTAGAGACTAAAATGACAAATGAATTAGAGGCAATATTCAGACAATCTCATTCAGACATTATTGAATCATTCAAACGATTAGAGAAATCAAAAAAAGCTAGTATCACTCTTGACGAATGGAAAAGACCAGAAGGTGGGGGTGGTATAACCTTTACAATTCATGGTGGTAATTTCTTTGATAATTGCGCTGTAAATTTTTCTTCAATTAAGGGGAAAAAACTACCTGCAGCTGCTTTAGGTAATTCTTTAAGTAAGTCTGCATATCATGGATATCAGGCGATGGGCGTTTCTGTAATTTCTCATCCTAAAAACCCATATATACCGACAAGCCATATGAACATTAGATTATTTTGTATGCTAGATAAAAATGGTGAGATAAAAGACTGGTGGTCAGGTGGAGGCTATGACTTGACTCCATTTTTTCCGTATAAAAAAGATTGTATTGATTGGCACAAGGACGCGAAAGATTTTTTAGATCAATTTAACAAGAATCTTTATAATAAATTTGCAAAAAACTGCAATGAATACTTTTATATACCCCACAGGAAAGAAAGAAGAGGTATCGGCGGTATTTTTTTTGATAATTTCTCAAGACTAAGCCTGGATAAGACTCTTTCCCTTCTTTCAGGCACTGCAAATCAATACAAGACCTCTTACAATGCTATCGCTAGAAAAAGAGAAAATACAAAATACACCTCAGAACATAAAAATTTTCAGCTCTTAAGAAGAGGTAGATATGCAGAATTCAATTTGACTTATGATCGAGGCACTGCATTTGGTCTTCAATCAAATGGTAGAATAGAATCAATACTTGCCTCACTTCCAAGTGATGTTAAATGGTCTTATACAAAAGATAAAAACTATCTAAAGATGGAAAAAAGATTGCTCGACTATATTAACAGGGATTGGAATGTCTAAGAAATTTAAACTTGGTGTTATTGGCAGCCCCATTGAACATTCTTTATCACCATTTATTCATTCTCGTTTTGCAAGACAGCAAAATTTAAATATTGACTATCAAGCATTTAAAGTCGACGAGACCAACTTCGATAGTTTTATTAAAGAGTTTTTTTCAGACAAGACATCCAAAGGTCTAAACGTTACGCTACCTCTTAAAAATCTTGCAGCAAATATTAATGGTGATATTTCTGAAGAAGCAAAGTTCATTAATGCAGTAAATACCATAACTAAAAGTAATGGAAATTTTAAACTTGAATCTACAGATGGCTTGGGTTTCATGGCAGATTTAAATCATAAAGAGATAGGCATTGCTGGAAAAAACATTTTAATTGTTGGAGCTGGCGCAGCTGTTGAAAGCATCCTGTTTCGTCTAGTGCGGAGTAATCCAGCAAAAATTACTATTTATAATAGAACTGAAGAAAAAGCACATAGGTTATGCTCAAATTATCCCAATCATAATCTTGTATTTACATCCCAAGAAGATGAAGAATATGACATTGTAATTAATGGAAGCTCCGCAGGTTTAACTGGCTTATTCAGCCCACCAAAAGATATCACAGTTACAAATAAAACAATTTTTTATGATTTAAACTATTCTCTTGGTAAAACGCCTTTTTGTGAGTGGTCATTAGAGACTTCAAAGAGTGTGTATGACGGAACTGGAATGTTGGTTAACCAAGCAGCACAATCCTTTAAATTATGGTTTGGAGTGACACCTGAAACAGACCAAGTCTCAGAAGACTTAAAGAGTCTTGCAAAATGAAAATGGTGCAATTTATTGCTGGCGCAACATGCCCCTCGTGCGGAGCTAAAGACACAATTGCTATAAATGCTGAAAACAATCTAATCTACTGTGTTAAATGCAATTTTACTGAAGAAAGACCTAAAGAAATTAAAAGCAAAGATCAGGCAATAAACGTTATCAATATTCAAGATTATAAAAAACCTAAAAGCTAGTAAAAAACCCGACAAAAAGATATCATATGCAGCGAAATTTATAGTCTATATTTTGTTTTAATTATAAATATACCTTATAATTGTATATAAATAAGTTTTATTTTTGAATAGCACACTAAAGGGATAAAGATGTCTTTTAAATATTTACATAATTTGCAGAGTAAAATCATTTCTGCGCTTCTAATTTTTTCAGTTCCAATGAAAGCAGACTGGCTTGCTCTTAATATGACAAGAGGCGCGACAGATATAAGTAATGAAGTCTTTGAATTGCATATGCTTATTTTTTGGATATGTGTTGCAATAGGTGTTGTAGTTTTTGGCGTCATGTTTTACTCGATGTATGCTCATACAAAGAAGAAGAATCCAGTAGCAGCTACTTTTCACGAAAATCACAAAGTTGAAATTGCGTGGACAATAATCCCTTTCTTAATTTTAATAGCTATGGCTATTCCAGCATCGAAGACGCTTGTAAAAATTTATGACGATGAGGCTGGAGATTTAAATATCCAGGTCACTGGTTATCAGTGGAAATGGCAATATAACTATTTAGAAGATGATGTAAGCTTTTTCTCCAATCTATCAACAGACATGGATGAAATTAATAATCTCGTACCAAAGGGCGAAAACTATTTACAAGAAGTTGACGAAATGGTCGTAATACCCGTAGGTAAAAAAGTAAGATTTTTGATAACCGCTAATGATGTAATTCATTCTTGGTGGATGCCTGCTTTTGCAATTAAGCAGGACGCTATACCAGGTTTTGTTAATACCGCATGGACCAAGGTTGATAAACCAGGTATATACAGAGGAAAATGTACTGAGTTATGTGGAAAAAATCATGGGTTTATGCCAATTGTTGTTAAGGTAGTTGAGCAAAGTGAATATGATGAATGGGTTTCTGGAAAGAGAGAAGCAGCAATGAAGATGGCAGAGTTAACCACTAAAGATTGGACTGCTGAAGAGTTGGTTGCTAGAGGTGAGAGTGTATATGCGGTTAATTGTGTGGCATGTCATCAAACAAATGGTCAGGGAATTTCAGGTATATTTCCAGCTCTTGCTGGTAGCGATATAGTTCTAAATGATAAAGAAAGAAATATAGAAATTCTTATGGAAGGTGTTCAAGGTGCTGCAATGAATTCATTTAGTTACCTTTCAGAAGTTGAACTGGCAGCAGTTATAACATACACACGTCAATCATGGGGCAACGAAAATAATGGTGACGGTGAAATTGTAGTCCCCAAAGATATCGTAGATTATAAAAAACCAAAGATTTAATATTAAAGAGAGATAGAAAAATATGAGCGCAGTAATAGAAAATCATCATGACGACCACCATCATGGACCTGCTAAGGGTTTAACTAGGTGGCTTTATACAACTAACCACAAAGATATAGGGACTTTATATCTATGGTTTAGCTTTGCAATGTTCCTAATTGGAGGAGCAATGGCAATGGTAATTAGAGCTGAATTATTTCAGCCAGGCATGCAGATAGTAGAACCAGAATTCTATAATCAAATGATTACCCTGCATGGCTTAATAATGATTTTTGGTGGTGTTATGCCTGCATTCGTTGGATTGGCAAATTGGCTAGTACCAATGATGATAGGAGCGCCAGATATGGCTCTTCCAAGAATGAATAATTTAAGTTTCTGGATATTACCATTTGCTTTCTTTATTTTGTTGTCTTCATTATTTATGGAGGGTGGAGCACCTAATTTTGGTTGGACCTTCTACGCACCTCTGTCTACAACTTATGCGCCACCAAGCGTAACATTTTTTATATTCTCAGTTCATATTATGGGAGCCTCATCAATCATGGGAGCAATTAATGTTGTTGTGACAATTATGAACATGAGAGCACCAGGCGTGACATTAATGAAAATGCCACTATTCGTATGGTCATGGTTAATAACTGCATATCTGTTAATTGCTGTTATGCCGGTTCTTGCTGGAGCCGTAACAATGATGCTTATGGACATACATTTTGGTACAAGTTTCTTTAATGCAGCTGGCGGTGGTGATCCTGTATTATTCCAGCATATTTTTTGGTTCTTCGGTCACCCGGAAGTATATATAATGATCTTGCCGGCATTTGGAATTGTTTCTCACATAATAGAAACTTTTTCTAGAAAACAGCTTTTTGGTTATTCTTCTATGGTTTGGGCGATGCTTTCGATTGCCATTCTATCTTTTGTAGTGTGGGCTCATCACATGTTTACAGTTGGTCTCCCACTTGCTGCTGAATTATTTTTCATGTGGGCTACAATGTTAATTGCCGTCCCAACAGGTGTTAAAGTCTTTAACTGGATTGCAACAATGTTCAAAGGGTCTATAACTTTTGAAACTCCGATGTTGTTTGCTATAGCATTTGTTGTTTTATTTACTATGGGTGGATTCTCTGGATTAATGCTTGCAATTACTCCAGCAGACTTCCAATATCACGATACATATTTTGTTGTCGCACATTTTCACTATGTATTAGTGCCTGGAGCTATTTTCTCAATTATGGCTGCTGTTTATTATTGGATTCCAAAATGGTGTGGAAATATGTATGACGAAAGATTGGGTAAATTACATTTTTGGCTATCATTCATTGGGGTAAATGTAACATTCTTTCCTCAACATTTTATAGGCTTAGCTGGAATGCCAAGAAGATATCCAGACTACGCTCTCCAGTTTGCTGATTGGAACATGGTATCTACAGTTGGAGCATTCTTATTTGGAGTATCTCAAATCTTATTCTTATTTATTGTTGTTAAAACAGTAATGGGTGGTAAAAAAGCGACTGGTCAAGTTTGGGAAGGTGCTAGAGGACTGGAATGGACCGTAGCCTCACCAGCTCCGTATCATACTTTTACAACTCCTCCGAAGGTTGATTAATGAATCCTGAGGCTAAAAAAACCTTAAGGCGCCTTATAATTGCGGTGCCACTAATGTTTGCTTTTGGTTTTGCACTTGTGCCTTTGTATGATGTATTTTGTGAAGTGACAGGAATAAATGGAAAAGTCTTTCAATCCGAAAATGCTGAGAAGCTTTTAACAGATCAAGGTAGGCCTCTTGGATTGCAGTTTATTTCAACCAATAATGAAAATATGCCATGGACCTTTGAGCCCTCTGAAGAAGTTATGACGATTTCAACAGGTCAATACTATACTGCAACTTTTTATGTAAAGAATACGACTGATAGAAAAATGACAGCCCAAGCAGTCCCAAGTGTAGCCCCATCGAATGCAGCTGCACATCTTAAAAAGTTAGAGTGTTTTTGCTTTGAGCAACAAGAGTTAGCACCAGGAGAGGAAGCTTTATTGCCAGTAAAACTTCTTGTATCAGACGAGCTCCCTAATGCTATTGAAAACATAATATTATCTTATACAATTTTTGATATTACCGAATATGATGATGAGGCAATTGCCCATCATGACCATGATACTAATCATGATATGGAGCACTAAAATATGAGTACACAAAACTACTACGTACCAGATCAAAGTAGATTTCCAATTTTTATGGCCTTTTCTTTGTTCTTATTAGTTATGGGAGCTAGCAGCACAATTAACAGTCTTGGTGATTCGGAAAGCAATTCTGTTTATATTTTATATGCAGGTTTTATATCTCTTTTTACTACTTTATTTTTTTGGTTTAGACAGGTTATTAAAGAACATTTAGCAGGCCTTGATAGCAACCAACTCAAAACATCATACGTTTATGGTATGGCATGGTTTATATTTTCTGAGGTAATGTTCTTTGCCGCTTTCTTCGGTGCTTTATTTTATGTAAGAAATTTTGCAGTGCCTTGGCTTGGCGGAGAAGGCGAAAATGGAGTTGGTGTTGCTGCTCTTGATCTATGGGATGGATTTGAGTCTGCTTGGCCTCTCATAACAACTCCTGATAAAGGAGCAGAATATGCACTTGCTGATAAAAGTATGGCATGGCCAGGTTGGGGACATGCATTAGAGTGGCTTCCTTTGTGGAATACCATAGTTTTATTAAGTTCAAGTGTGACAGTTCATTTCGCTCATGTTGGACTAAAAAATGGTAACAGAAAGAAATTTAATTTATTTCTTGGTATTACTGTTGGCTTAGCCTTAATTTTTGTAGGACTTCAGGCTGCGGAATATTACGAGGCATATGCTCATTATGGCTTAACTCTCAATTCAGGCATTTATGGCTCAACATTTTTCATGCTTACCGGTTTCCATGGCTTCCATGTGATGATGGGTGGAATTATGTTGGCAGTAATGTTGGCTAGATCAGTTTTCGCTGGTCACTTTGAAGATCATGACCATTTTGGATTTGAAGCTGCCTCATGGTATTGGCATTTCGTTGATGTAGTATGGGTGATGTTGTTCTTATTTGTATATATATTGTAATTAAGAACCTTCCCAAGGGACACTATTTCCTAGTTCACCAGTGATTAAGCCAATTGTTACAAGTATTACGAGTATGACTGCCAAGGTAACTCTAAAACCAAGGCTATAAACTGTTCTCTTGCTATCAGTTTTACCTTGATCAACTATTAGAAAGTAAAGACCACTAGCAAGTGATACCATTATTAAGAATACATCGATATATATTAGAGTTTTTATCATTAAGATATTTTAAAGCAAATACAAATTTTAGATATGAAATCAAAGAAATTTAATCCAGGAAAGAGCATTACAATCTTTTTCATTTTTTTTGCATCTGTATTTTTTGCTTTAGGTATATGGCAAATTGAGAGAGGACAGGCAAAAGCAAAAATCATTTCCGAGTTTGAAAACAATTTAAAGAAAGATGCATCAGCTTTTTCTGAAAATTCTAAAAAATGGGACAAGGTTTTTATAAGTGGCACTTGGGATAACTCAAGGCAAATACTAGTTGATAATGTTATTAATAGAGGCATTGCAGGATATAAAGTTCTAACGCCTCTCAAGATAGATAATTCAGATATTTTTATTTTAGTTGACAGGGGCTGGATATCAAGAGAGACATCTAGACAGACACTCCCGAATATTGAAATAAATAATATTAAAGAAAAAGTTTTTGGAACACTTGAAGATCCTGAACTGGGTTTTGTATTATCAGATGAATTAGTGTCAGACAAATGGCCAAAAGTATCACAGACTAAAAACCTCAAAGTAGTTAGTAAAGAATATAATGATCCTTTGGCGTCATTTATTTTGGTAGCAGACCCGATACTTAAGAATAGTCTAGAGTATTTAAAAATTATTCCAACAAATATGATGCCTGCAAAACATTATGGGTATTCAGCGCAATGGTTCACAATGTTTCTTGTTTTATGTTTTATGTTTATATGGCTGGGGTATAAGAAGAATGAAAAATAAAGTTTTTTTAGCAATATTATTATTGACACCTATATTAGTTGTAACGTTTTCATCGTTGTATTTTTCTTTAGGCTATTCGCCCGAAGGAACAAAGAACAATGGTATTTTTTTTAAGAGCTACTTTAATTTTGATCAATTTAGCACTTCTAAAGACAATAATTTAATAGAGTTTGAAGACGGAAAGTGGGTGATGGGCGTTTATATAACTGACCCCGCAAAGGCTGATGCATCTTTATATCTGATGAGACAATTAAATGTAGCCTTGAATAGAGATATATTTAGGGCAAAGAGAGTTGCTTTTTTTTCAAACCAGCTCATTAAAAATGACATTGATAATTTAATAGCGGAGTATCCACGAACAGAGCTAGTGGATGATAAAAATGGAGTTCTTATCAACGTTCTTCAAAAAAATTCTGCTATTGATATGTTCCAGGAGAATCCTATATTTATAATTGATCCATATGGAAGAGCAGTGATGTATTTTAATCCTGGAACGGATCCAAAGAAAATTTTAAAAGATCTTAAGGTATTAATTTAATGAATAATATAAAAAACTTATCTTTATTTGGCATATGTTTAGCCTTTGTTGTAATTGCACTTGGTGCATGGACAAGACTTGTTGACGCTGGCCTGGGTTGCCCTGATTGGCCTGGCTGTTATGGCTTTATTGTTTTTCCAACGAATGAAGCAGAGATAGCATTGGCAGAAAGCAGGTACCCTATGTTTCCATATGACATCAATAAAGCCATTCCAGAAGTTGTTCATAGATACTTTGCAGCAGCTCTAGGTTTTTTAGCAATAATATTGGTGTATTTTTCTTTTAAACAAAATGAAAATAAAAAAATAAGATCTTGGACGATTGGACTCTTAATATTCATATGTTTTCAGGGTCTTTTTGGCTACCTTACAGTGAGCCTAAAATTATTACCTATTATAGTTACAGGCCATTTATTCGGCGGCTTTACCACACTCACACTCTTCTTCTTAATTTTTTTAAAGGCTGGGAATTTTCAAATTTTAAATAAGATGGCAATACCAAAATTAAAGGGAATAGCTGGATTGGCATTATTTGTTTTAATCATTCAAATTTTTTTGGGAGTATGGACTAGTACAAATTATGCATCTTTAGCTTGTGCTGACTTTCCTACATGCCAAGGAAGTTATTTGCCGGAGATGGATTTTAAAAACGGTTTTAATTTAAATCAAGAAGTAGGCCCAAATTATTTATATGGTCTTTTAGACAACCCCTCAAGAGTTGCAGTCCATTATTCCCATAGAGTCTCTGCATTAATTGTAACTTTAGTATTTTTAATTCTTATGTCCAAGCTATGGTTCTCAAATGCAGCACCTTTAGCATCCACCCTAGGTATTTTGCTTCTAACGCAAATCAGTCTTGGAATTATTAATGTTGTATATGTTCTGCCTCTTTATGTAGCAATAGCCCATAATTTAGTAGCAGCACTGCTACTTCTCACAGTATTTTCTATCAATTACTTAGCTTGGAAAAAATGAAGCTAATTAGAAGCTACTATCTGCTCTGCAAACCAAACGTAGTTTATATGATGTTGATATGTGCATTAGTTGGTATGCTTTTGGCTGAAGATTCAGTTAGCTCAATCTCAACAATTATAATCGCGTTGCTTGGCATAGCCCTATGCTCAGGATCAGCTGCAGCTATAAATCAGGTCATTGATAGAAATGCAGATGCTGCAATGACAAGAACTGACCAAAGACCTTTACCGCAGGGCGAGTTAAGTGTTTTTCATGCCTCTTCTTTTGCCTTCGTGATTGGAGTTCTAGGGGCATTAATTTTATATGTTTATATCAATACTTTAACAATGATTCTAACACTAGCTTCTCTAATAGGTTATGCATTTATTTATACTGTTTATTTAAAGAGAGCTACTCCTCAGAATATTGTAATTGGAGGATTGGCTGGAGCCGCTCCACCTCTTTTGGGATGGGCAGCTATCTCAAATACAATTGATCCCTATGCGCTCTTACTAGTATTGATTATCTTTGTGTGGACTCCTCCTCATTTTTGGGCTTTAGCAATTTACAGAAAAGAAGAATATGCTAAAGAATCAATCCCAATGCTTCCAGTAACTCATGGGGTTGCTTTTACAAAGCTACAAATTGTTTTGTATACCATCATTCTTTTCATAGTTAGTGTTTTGCCCTATATAGTTTTAATGTCAGGATTTGTATATTTGATTTCAGCAATAGTATTAAGTTCCATATTTATGTACTACTCCATAAAACTATATTTTAGTGATGACGATGCTGTTGCAATGAAGACTTTTAACTTTTCTATCTATTACATTTTTCTAATTTTCATAGCTCTGCTATGCGATCATTACTTAATTCAATGAAAGCTGTAAATAAAAATTTACTAATAATCTTGGTCTTTATGGTTACCGTATTAAGTCTATTTATCAACAAACTTACAACACCAAGAACATTATCTAACGATGAATTATTAATAAATGGCTTATTTTTATTCGATACACCAAAAGAAATATCTGATTTTGAATTTTTTTCTTCTGACGGCAACAGCATTACAAGGTCTGACTTAATTGGCAAATGGACGCTTATGTATTTTGGATTTACCAAGTGCCCAGATGAATGCCCAACAACCATGTATCAACTCTCAAAACTAATAAAGGTTCTTAGAGATAAAGATTTTAATTTAAATGATAAGCAATGGATTCTTGTATCAATTGATCCAGAAAGGGATACTCCTGAAATAATAAATAATTATGCAAAGGGTTTTGACAAAGACTTTATTGGTGTTAGTAATACTAGACCAATGCTTTTGAGTTTAGCAACCCAACTTTCGGTTAATAATGTTATGCCAAATCATTCTAATCATATGGATCATTCTCATTTAGACAATCATGTAAATAATATTATTTTATTAAATCCAGATGGAAAATTTGCAGGAATTTTTAGACCGCCTTTTGATATCTCTAGGCTCTCTTTAACCTATCAATCTGTAACAAATTAAATCTTATTTGTAATATTTTAGTCACGTTTTCGAGGTAATATTAATCAATGGATAATTCAAAAAGAAAATTTTTAAAACGAGCAGGACAATCATCTGCAATGTTAATTTTATTTGCATATGGTGGCGGTAAGTTATTGGCAGCTAATAATCCATTACCATTAAAAACAAAATGGGATGGACTTTTATTAAAAGATCCTAAGGCCTTGTTTGATTTGCCAAAAGGCTTTTCATATAAAGTGATTTTATCCTCTGGAGACATAATGAGTGATGGTCTCAAATATGGAGCAAGACCTGATGGTATGGGAGCTTTTAAATTAAATGACGGTTCTGTGGCCTTGGTTGTAAATCACGAAACAAAAAATAAAGATAAAAATTTAAAATCATCAACTGCTTATGATACAAGTAATAATAGGCCTTATACAGGGGGAACAAGCACCATTGTATTGGAGTCGGATGGAATAACCTTAAAACGAACAAATAGAAGTCTTACCGGAACAATTGATAATTGCGCTGGCGGAACAACGCCATGGAATACCTGGATTTCATGCGAGGAAACTTATAGGGAAAATCATGGCTATGCATTTGAAATCGACCCTGAATCAAGCTCTTTAACGGGCTATAAAAGATTAACAAATATGGGTAGATTTCAAAGAGAAGCCGTGACAATCGATGAAAATGATGCCAGTGGCAGCGTCTATCAGACAGAGGATGATTACAGTGGCTTATTTTATAAATTTATACCCACTCAGAAACAAAATCTTGCTGGCAGAGGAAAGTTATACGCATTAAAAATACCAGGAATTGAAAATACTTCTAATAAAGAAGGCTTAATTTCCACTGGAGAAACTTTTCCAGTCGAATGGGTTCGCATTAAAGATCCTTTGGCAAAATCTACTAAAACTAAAATTCAAGGTAAAGAGGCTGGTGCATCTATTTTTAATGGTGGTGAGGGTATTATTTATACTAGAGATAAAGACCTAACTACTAATATATTCTTTACATGTAAAAAAGGCGGCAAGTCTGGCCTTGGCCAGATTTGGAAGTATTCTCCATCCAAAGAAAAAATAACGCTTTTTTACGAATCTGACAACGTTAATAATCTTTGGGAAGGAGACAATATAAATATTACTCCTTGGGGCGACCTTATTATATGTGAAGATAATGGTAGTAATGCTTGTAAGATTATTGGATGCACGCCTAATGGAACACTTTATCCGCTAGGGAGGGTGGCTGGAAACAGCAGTTCAGAAGTTGCTGGCATTTGTTTTTCACCAGACGGTAAAAATATGTACCTTAATATTCAAGATGAAGGAAAAACAATTGTTATAAATGGTGACTGGAGCAAAATCAGCGAATACAGAGATGAGTTTGATTCAAAACTCATTCATTATGATGTTTAATTAATTAAAACTCTAGAAATTAATAACAACTTTACCTTTTGCTTTTCTATCTTTTAGATGAGCAATTGCTTCCGCAGATGTTTCTAAAGTAAATTTATCGGAAGGCGTGGGGTTAATTTTTCCATCCTTATACATTTCAAATAATTCATTAAAATTCTTTTGATTCTCTTCTGGGAATAGTCCAGTCCAAGCCCCCCAAAAAACTCCAACAATTTGACAACCTTTGAGTAAGGTTAAATTTAACGGCATTTTAGGAATTTGGTCTGCACCAGCAGCAAATCCAATGACCAGGTATCTTCCTTCCCAAGCTATAGACCTTAAACATGGTTCCGCATATGAACCACCAACCGGATCATAGATCACATTAGGGCCCATGCCTCCTGTAAGTTCCTTGATTTTATTTGATAGCTCTTTTTGTTGGTCTCTATTTAAATTTCCAGATGGATATACAAATCCTTCATCGGCACCATTTTCAATACATATATCAACTTTTTCTTGAGTAGATGCAGCAGCTATTACCTTTGCTCCCATAGCTTTGCCTAGCTGAACAGTTGCAAGCCCAACACCTCCAGATGCTCCCAAAACTAATAAAGTCTCTCCTGGTTGAATATCAGCCCTTTGTTTTAAGGCATGTATTGACGTTCCATAAGTCACTGACAAGGCCGCAGCAATCTCAAAGTCCATTTTTTCAGGAATAATCCTTATCGAAGAGTGATGGGCTAATATTTTCTCTGAAATTCCACCAATACCTGTTGCAGCAAATACTTTATCTCCAACTTTAAAATTATCTACACCATCTCCAATTTCTGTAATAATTCCAGCTGATTCTCCTCCAGGAGTGAAAGGTAGAGGTGGCTGAAATTGATAAAGGCCCTGAATCATCAAAACGTCAGGGAAATTAACACTAGCTGACTTCACCTCAATAATGACATGCTCTGCAGCAATTACTGGATCTAGAACCTCTGAAACAATCAGTTTTTCTGGTCCGCCTAGCTCAGTACATTGTAATGCTTTCATTTTTTTCCCTATTTATATTTTTGCGTTGTAAGAATTTATAAACTCTTCGAAACTTATTTCAGTTTCTTGATTCATTCTATCAAACTCTATTAAAGAATCACTAGCTTCTTTTTTGCACAAATCTATATCAATATTAGAAAGAGAATTTAATTCGGTTGAGTTTTTTTGTGCCAGCTCTAGTCCAGCTTCATGGAATGATTTGCCCTTATTAAAAATATTTTTCTTAACCTTCAGACCATCAATGGCTTTAACATATTGTGATTCATTCATTTCACTTGCAAGCAACATTAAATTATTAATCAAATGATCTCTTGCTTGACTGATAGGCACCTCAGAATTCATATAGTTAATTATCGATGAGTCTTTTCTACCAAACTTTATAGTTGCTATATCAGTCTTTTCAATTATAGATTTTTCCTCATCAGTCATCATGGGGCTTTCATTAATAAGACAATAAATTAATAACAAATCTAGGACTCTTATTTGATCTTCTGTTATTCCAAGAGGACTATTGGGATTTAAATCAATTCCCCTAACTTCAACATACTGAATGCCTTGGTCTTTTAAAAGCTGATATGGCCTTTGACCACTTTTACCAGCTCGTTTTGGCCTAATACAATCATAAAGCTCATTTTCAATTTGCAAAATACCATTAGATATTTGTTGATATTTGTTATTTTTATCTTGTAATCCAAGCTTTTTAAACTCAGGATGCGGCACGACAATACCCATTTTTAGCTCATCCAAAAAAGAGGCTAAGTTATTATATTTAAAATCTAAATTTTTTTGGGCTTGGCTTTGATAGCCAATGTCACTCATTCTTAATGATGTAGCATCTTTTTGGAATAAATCAGCTGCATTTAATTCATCCAAATCATTCTGTCTTCCAGAAACAAAAGTTTTATCAACCACAGCAGAATTACCAAATTCAAGTAAAACAAACCAAAATAGCCTTTTAAAATTTCTTATTAAGCCTAGATAGCCTTTATTTTTATCTTCCTGATTAGATACACCTAAGAATTTTTTTAAAGATTCATCAGATAATGAAAAATTGTAATGAATACCTGATACACATTGCATTGTTTTTCCATATCTTATTGCAAGACCTTTTCTATAAACATGCTTTAATTGGCCCATATTAGTGTTGCCATAGGTTGCAATATTTATGTCTAATTCATTATTTATTTTCGGAGGCATAGAGTATGGCCAAAGAGTTTCGCCGTTCTCTAAGTTTTTATTTATAAAAACATGAAGAGATTCAAGTTTTTTATAGAGCTGATTTATATCAGTATAAACAGGTGTAACAATTTCAATTAATGCCTCAGCAAAGTCAGTTGTTATGGATGGGTTTGTAAAGGACGAACCTAAGCTTTTTGGATGGTTTTGATTAGAAATAAAACCATCTTTATTAACTCTTAATGACTCTTTCTCAATACCTCTTTCAATAACGAGATTGTTAAAGAAAGATTGTTTTTTAAGATTATATAATCGATTGTGGAAATCCACAGATGTCTCTAAAATTTGGGTCCTGCGGAGATAATATCATGTCCGACATCAAATTTTTTAAAGTTCTGTTGGAATTTTTTAACCAGCTCATCTAAATACATTTGATAGTCCTCTTGACTTTCCCATGTTTCTAAAGGATTTAGTAAAGCAGAGTCTACCCCCTCAATATTTTTAGGAACATTAAGATTTAACCCAAGTATATGCTGTGTCTCAACGTTATCTAATTCACCATTTTGAATTGCATTTACTATTCTTCTAGTTGTTGGTATTGAAAATCTAGACCCTGTTCCATAAGGGCCTCCGGTCCAACCAGTATTTACAAGAAATACCCTGGAATTATAAGATTCTACTCTTTTCATCAGTAGATCTGCGTAAACACCAGCCGGTCTTGGAAAGAAAGGAGCGCCGAAGCATGTTGAGAATGTTGATTCAATAGATGAATCAGATCCCATTTCAGTGGATCCAACCTTTGCTGTATAACCGCTTAGGAAATGATAAGCAGCAGCCTCCTTAGAAAGAATTGATACAGGCGGTATTAATCCGGTCAGATCACAGGTCAAAAATATAACAGTTTCCGGCTCACCGGCAGCATTTTCTTTTATAGCATCGTCTATATGCGATCTTGGATAACAGCAGCGGCCATTTTCAGAAAGAGTTGTATTGTAGTAGTCAGGAGTTTTAGCGTCATCTAAATATACATTTTCTATAACACTGCCATGCTTAATTGCCTTAAAGATTACTGGTTCATTTTCTTCTGAAAGATCAATTGTCTTTGCATAGCAACCACCCTCAAAATTAAAAACAGAACCTTCTCCCCAACCATGCTCATCGTCGCCAATTAAGGAACAGCTGGGATCCGCTGATAAGGTTGTTTTGCCAGTACCAGACAAACCAAAAAATAATGCCACTTTGCCATCTGCATTAACGTTTGCTGAACAATGCATTGGAAGAACATCTTTTTCAGGAAGTAAAAAATTTTGTGCAGAAAACATAGATTTTTTTAACTCACCTGCATATTTCATGCCCGCTAAAATAACTCTTCGTTTAGCAAAATTTATGATTACACAACCTTCTGAGTTGGTTCCATCTTCCTCTGGAATACATTCATAGTTTGCTGCACTCAGTATTTCCCATTCCTGTTTATTAGATGGATTATATTGCTCAGGCACTACAAAAATTAATCTAGCAAATAAACCATGCCATGCAGTCTCTGTTGTAACTTTAATAGGTAGGTAATGGTCTTCATGTGAGCCAACATGCAAATTAGACGTGTATCTATTTTTAGATGAAAGATACGTTTCCACTTTATCCCATAGTAAATCAAATTTACTAGATTCAAATGGCTTATTAATATCTCCCCAATCAATTAAATCAGATGTAGTTGGCTCTTGAACTATAAATCTATCGTTTGGACTTCGACCCGTTCTCTTGCCAGTTGAGGTTGAAAATGCTCCATTGCTAGCAATGATGCCTTCATTATTATTTACAGCTTCCTCAATTAATTCTTCACTAGAAAGATGTAGAGGCTCAACACTATTTGAATTACTCATATTTATTAACCTATTATGCTATTAAATTATATATATCTGTAAAATATTTACATAATTGTAGTGAATTTAATAATAAGGACAACTTGAAGTCAAACTTAATAAAAATCGCTTATTTAAAAGCTTTGATGAAGAAATCAAATGTAGTTTTATTACAAAATATGCAATTTTATTGATTAAAAACTTTTGAAATTGATGCTATAAAAAAAATCAAAAAGAAAATAAAGCCCCACTCTGCAAAATTAAAAATAAACTCCCAATTAACCTCTGCACATGTTGGTCCACCTTTATATGCATTTGCAATACCTTCAAAAAAACCAAGATATTCTATCTGTACTTCTAGAGGCATGCCGCATCCCATAGGCAAGTTCGCAATTTGTTCTTCACTAAGGTTTTGAAGATATATTTGTTTACCCGTTACAGCAAGACCTGCAATAGAAGAAAGCGCAACAAGTAATTTATTAAATAAGAACATTTTTTTTGTTATAAATCCGATCAGAGATATCAGAGCAATCATGCCAAATAGATATCTTGTCATCATGCACATTGGGCATGCTTCTAGCCCAAGGACATAATCCATTACTATAGCCAATAAAATTATTCCAGATGCCCCCAAACAGGAGGCTATTTCGAAATAGTTTTGATACACTGATTTAATAAAGCTTGTAAGATGATTAATCATATAAATAAACCGGTTTATGTTCTTATATAGTACAAATATACATAGATATAATACATCTTGGGCAATAAAACTAATATGAAAGATAGAATTTTTATAATTGACGGCTCTTCATATCTTTATCGTGCATATCATGCGATGCCTCCACTTACCACCTCCACAGGCCAGCCGACTGGAGCTATAAAAGGAGTCACAAACATGTTGATGACTTTAAAGAAAGATAGCGAAGGGTCACCAATAATCGTAGTATTTGATGCAAAAGGTAAAACATTTAGAAGTGACATATATAAAGAATATAAAGCTAACAGACCACCTATGCCTGAAGATTTACGAGAACAATTAAAGCCTTTAAAAGATATTTGTAAGGCAATTGGATTTCCACTAATAGAAATTGAAGGAGTTGAAGCGGATGATGTGATAGCAACTCTAGTTAGAATAGCCAAAGATAAAAAAGTAAAAGCAGTTGTTTCGTCACTCGATAAAGATTTAATGCAGTTAGTTGAAGATCCTGCCACCACAATAATGAATACAATGACTCATCAAATTTTTAATGAGGAAAAGGTTTTTGAGAAATTTGGTGTCAAACCCAATCAAATCAGAGATATGCTTGCGCTTGTTGGGGATACATCAGACAACATTCCTGGAGTTCCAAAGGTTGGTCAAAAAACCGCAGCGAAATGGCTAGGCGAATACAAAAATCTTGATGGAATTAAGGCGAATTCAGAATTAATAAAAGGCGTAGTTGGAGAAAATTTAAGAAACTCTTTAAATGAACTTGATAGGAATGTAGAACTAGTTTCCTTAAAAGAAGATGTTGATATTGGTGTAAGCTTTGAAAGCCTAATGGAACTTAACTCTAATCAAGAAAAACTTGATGATTTATTTTCTCAGTTGGAATTTAAGCCTATGGCCAGAAATTCTTCAAAACAAGCTTCTGCAACAAAAGAAGACTCACGCCCCTCAATGGAAAATAGGCCTGAAAAGAGAAATGATAATTATCAAACTCTTTTTACCAAAAAAGATCTAAAAGAATGGTCATCTAAATTAGACAAATGTAAGGTTTTTGCAATAGATACAGAAACAAATTCTCTAGATACAGTAACAGCAAATTTAGTTGGGATATCTTTGTCTGTAAAAGAGGGTTCCGGTTGTTATATACCAATAGGCCATAAGTATGAAGGCTGCCCTAAACAGCTAACACTCCAAGAAGTAATAGATGAAATTGGTAAAGCGGTAGAAAGAAATAAAGAAAAAGCAGTAGGCCAAAATCTAAAGTTTGATATACCAATTCTATCAAGGCATGGCATTGCTATAGATAAGTTTCATGCGGACACTATGCTTATGTCTTATGTTTTAAATAGCACAGCAACAAGACATGGCATGGATAAACTTGCTATGTATTATTTAAATTATGAAACCATTAAATATGGAGATATTGCTGGTACTGCTTCAAAACAGATTAGTTTCTCAGAAGTAGAAATAGATACAGCATCAAATTATGCAGCTGAAGATGCAGATATAACATTGAGACTATTTAATAAGTTAGATGAATTGCTCAAAGAAAAGCCAAGCCAGGTAAAGCTGTTAAAAGAACTAGAGTATCCTCTAGTCCATGTTTTATCGAGAGTTGAGCAAAATGGCGCCAAAATAGATAAAAACAAACTTAAAGAACATTCAAAAGAATTATCTGCAAAAATTTCAGACTTAACTGAACAAGCATATAAAATTTCTGGTGAAGAGTTTAATTTAGATTCACCAAAACAGTTGTTAGAAGTTTTATATGAGAAACTTAAATTACCTGTCTTAAAAAAGACACCTAAAGGCCAGCCATCAACAAATGAAGAAACTCTCCAAAGGCTTTCAGAAGAATACGAATTGCCTAAAATAATCCTTCAATACAGAACCCTTGCCAAACTTAAATCTACTTATACAGATAGCTTAATCAGAATAGAAAATCCATCTAGCAAAAGAATTCATACCTCATATCAACAAGCTGTCACCTCAACCGGAAGGCTGTCTTCAACAGAACCAAACCTTCAAAATATACCAATTAAAACTGCTGAAGGAAGAAGAATAAGAGAAGCGTTTGTTCCAGACAAAAATAATATTTTGATATCTGCTGATTACTCCCAAATTGAGTTGAGAATAATGGCTCATCTTTCAAAAGATAAAAATTTAACTAATGCTTTTAATAAAGGTCTTGATGTTCACTCTGCAACTGCTGCAGAGGTTTTTGGGGTTAATCTTGAAGAAGTTACACAAGACCAAAGAAGAAGCGCTAAAGCTATTAATTTTGGTCTTATGTATGGAATGTCAGCATTTGGTCTTACAAGACAGCTAGATATCCCAAGAGCAGAAGCACAGAAGTATCTTGACACTTATTTTGAAAGATACACAGGCGTAAAAGATTATATGGCTAACACCAAAGCACAAGCAAAAGAAGATATGTTTGTTGAAACGATAATGGGCAGGCGCCTATATCTTAATGAAATCAACGCAGCAAATGGTTTAAGAAGACAGGCAGCAGAGAGAGCTGCTATTAATGCACCACTTCAAGGATCAGCAGCAGACATAATCAAGAAAGCAATGATTGATATCGATACATTTTTAAATAAAGAAATGCCGGAAGTTAAAATGATAATGCAAGTCCATGATGAGTTAATTTTTGAGGCACCAAAGAATAACGCAGAAGAAGTCTTGAATCTTATGAAAGAGAAGATGGAGGGCGCTGTAAAGTTAGACATTCCTCTAATAGCAGAGGCAGCAATAGGACAAAATTGGAATGAAGCCCATTAAACACAAAATAATTAATCAAAATCTTAAAATATTTGCTGACGAGCTTTAGATAGACCCGGACCATTTAGTAGGCTTATAACTTAGTTCTTCAGAGCCAAGAACTTTAATCCCATGTATTTTTCTAAGATCACATATTTTCATATTTAAATATTCTTCTGGCATTTGAAAGGGCCACTTTTTTTTCATTTTAAAGGTTCTAAAAATCACCTTTCTCTTTATTGCTCCAACGTTCCAATAAATTTTTAAAAAACCTTTTATACCAAATTCTTTTAATAAGTTTTTTTGAAGGTCTTTAATTTGAGGAAGTTTCGAATAGCCAAGAAGATACTTCCATTTAAATGAAGACCCCCAGAGCACCCAAGTATCTAGTATGGCTTCTTGCTCTATAGATATATCAAGACCGAAAATTACATGCGTGCAATCGTGATCTCGCAATAGGTTTCCTGATTCAGGATTGTCTTGAAAAATTTTTTTTGATTCAGGGAAAGAGTCATAATAAGACTGAAGACCTTCAGACATAGTAAGATCACAATCATCTTTTTGATATTCAAACACCAGTAAATTCTATAATTGCCTTAGATAGTTTGTCAAAACCTCGAATATCTTTGGACGAGACAGCAAGAGCCTCAACACCCTTCATCATTTTATTTACAGCAGCAACGGCCTTGTTTCTTTGATTATTAGACATCTTATCGCTTTTTGTAAGCACCGGTATGAATGGTACTCCCGAACTGTTGCACAGCTCAATCATATCCCTATCGCTATCTTTTAAGGGGTGTCTGATATCCATAAAGATAACAACAGCTTTAAAAGATTTTCTTTTAGCAAAATATTCTTCTAATAGAGGCGCCCAATCTTTTCTTTTATGATAGCTTGATTTAGCAAAGCCATAGCCAGGTAGATCAACAAGTTTTAAAGAATCATTAACTCTAAAAAAATTAATCTCTGTGGTTCTGCCCGGTGTTTTACTTATTCTCGCCAATTTTGGATTATCTGTTAAGGCATTTAGCGCACTCGATTTGCCTGCATTAGACCTTCCAGCCAAAAGAATTTCATCACCCACATCTTCAGGCAGGTTTTTGAACTTAGTTACACCAAGCATAAACTCAGATTCTTTAAAAAGGTTTTTCATTTAAACGTTTATATCATACCAACCTATGTTTATAATACACATCACAAAGACACACTTAATTTTAGTTATATGAAATCACTTTTGATATTTATTGCTTCCTTCAGTATTGCATTTAATGCACATGCGGCTGAAAAGTCTACCGGTCCTGAAGATATGCCTGAGACATTTAAGTCTGGTGATGCTTCAAAAGGCTCATCTCTTGTTGCTTCTTGTGCAGCATGCCATGGCTCTGATGGCAATAGTATGAATGCTGATTGGCCTAAACTAGCAGGACAGAATCAAAAATATTTATATGATCAATTAAAACATTTTAAGTATGAAGAAAGAAATAATGCTCTTATGATGACTGTCACACCTTATTTAAAAACCTTAAAGGATGAAGACCTGCTTGATATAGCTGCTTATTACGAATCAAATGACGTTTCTATTGGACAAGCAAAAAATGATGAAGATTTACTATATTTAGGCAAGATGTTGTATAGATCTGGAAACATGAAAAAAGAAATTCCAGCATGTTCTTCTTGTCACTCAGTATACGGTGATGGTAATAGTTTGGCTGGCTATCCCTCTTTAGCAGGACAGCAGATAGGCTATACGACTTCGACCTTAAAGGCCTATAGAAGCAAAGAAAGAAATGAGGGTGAGGGTGCTTTAGTTATGCAATCAATAGCAGAAAATTTATCAGACAATGAAATAGACGCATTAGCAAACTACATACACGGTTTATATAAATGAAAAAATACATAAAGAACATAACCAAATTATCACTTCTAGCTATCTTTGCTGTATCCATTAATGCTGACTATAAACTTGGCAAAGATTATAGGCTTGTTGATAACCCCATGCCGGTTAAAAAAGATGGGATTGTGGAAGTCACAGAATCATTTTGGTACGGTTGTGGAGGTTGTTATTCTTTTGAGCCATCAATTAATGCTTGGGCATCAAAACAAAATTCGGATGTAAAGTTTAGAAAAATGCCGGTTCCATGGAGCCAAGTTCATCAGCTTCACGCAGCTCTTTACTATACAATTAATGCCCTTAAGCTTGACCCATCCACTCATTCAGCAGTCTTTGTGACCATTCATAAGGAAGGAAATTTCTTACAGAATCCTAAAGCAATCCAAGAATTTTTATCTAGATTTGGCGTTGCCCCAGAGGTTACTTCTCAATATTTAAATTCATTTACAGTTGAGCAAAGAATTAACAGAAGCATTAAATATGCAAAACAACTTAAAATTACTGGTGTTCCAACAATGATTGTTGATGGAACATACATAATTGAACCTAAAAGGTCTTATGACGAGCTTTTAAAAGTTGTTGACCATGTGGTTGAGCTGCAAAGACCAAACTCATAGGATTATTATGAAAAATAAACACTACTTATATATTTTACCCTTATGCGCAATTTTTTTGTTTAATGGCAAGAAATATGACGAGTCTGTAATTGAAAGGATTCA